>Ga0082335_1000339_pt1 | contig 120230 bp, 117 predicted proteins | sample Subgrocontami58m_FD_72375 | JGI IMG/M metagenome (GOLD analysis project Ga0082335, IMG submission 72375) | Subsurface groundwater microbial communities from S. Glens Falls, New York, USA - GMW37 contaminated, 5.8 m (SPADES assembly) (version 2) ... | reverse complement strand
CTCGACATCGACATCGTCGATTATCCCGGCGAATGGCTGCTCGATCTGCCGCTCCTTGGCAAATCCTACGCGCAATGGTCTCACGAGACGCTCGACGCCGCGAGCGCCTCCGCGCGGGCGATGATCGCGAGCGAGTGGCGGGGCCTGACCGCGCAGTCGGACGTCAAAGCGCGCTACGACGAAGAAACCGCGCAGAAGCTGGCGCAGACCTTCACCCAATATCTGCGTCTGGCGCGCTCCGAGCGTTTCGCGCTCTCGAGCCTGCCGCCGGGTCGGTTTCTGATGCCGGGCGATCTCGAAGGATCGCCGGCGCTGACATTCGCGCCGCTTCCCGTGTCGGACGGAGAAGAGCTGCCCTATCGCAGCCTTGGGCGCGAAATGGAGCGCCGATACGAGGCCTACAAGTCGCAAGTCGTGCGGCCGTTCTTTCGGGATCATTTCGCGAGGCTCGATCGGCAGATCGTGCTTGTCGACGCACTTGCGGCGCTCAATTCCGGCCCTGAGGCGGTGCGCGACCTGGAGACGGCGCTAACCGGCGTGCTGACGGCTTTTCGCACCGGCCGCGCCAATCTGTTCTCCACGATCTTTCGCCCGAAGATCGACCGCATCCTCTTTGCGGCGACAAAGGCCGACCATCTGCATCACATGAGCCATGACCGGCTCGAAGCGATCCTGCGTCACCTGACCGCCCGCGCCATAGAGCGCGCTGAAGGGGTAGGCGCCTCGATCGACGTGATCGCGCTCGCCGCCGTGCGCGCCACCCGCGAAGCGATGGTGCGGCATGAGGGCGAGAAGCTTTCGGCCATTGTCGGCACGCCGGTCGCCGGGGAGCGCATTGGCCACGAGACTTTCGACGGCGTGGCGGAAGGCGCCATTTTCCCCGGCGAGTTGCCGGCGGATCCGCGCGACGTGTTTAAAGGCGAGGCGCTGGCCGTTTCCGATGAAGAGGCCGACTTCCGCTTTCTCAAATTCAGGCCGCCGGCCGCGATGCTGAGCGCCGACCAGAAGCCGCTGCCGTTGCCGCATATCAGGCTTGATCGCGCGATGGAGTTTCTTTTCGGCGACCGATTGAGCTGACGCCGCTGTCGGCGGCGAAGTCCGCGCTACCTATTGCAGGCAAACCATTCGAAGTCTGAATTGAGGGAGCTTCATATGGAAAGTCATGTCTATAAGGTCGTCGAACTTGTCGGCTCGTCCCCGGACAGCGTCGAGGACGCGGTGAGCGCCGCGCTCAAGCGCGCCGGCGAAACCTTGCGCAACTTGCGTTGGTTCGAAGTCGTCCAGATTCGCGGCAACATCAATAAGGGCGCGGTCAGCGATTATCAGGTGGTGCTGAAGGTCGGCTTCACGCTCGACCGCGAAGACGAGAGCATGGGATAAAGCGGAAGCCGCTGAGGGCTTCCGCTTCACGTCGTTAGAGCAGGTTCCGAAAAAGTTGACAGACTTTTTCGATGAGAACCTGCTCCAGCATTTTGATTTTGAGCGATTCCTTATCGATCACATGATTCCATGTGATCGGGAAGCGCTCTAGGACATGAACCGACCGGCGGCTTCTGGGCTTGGCGCTTGTGCGGTGTTCGACCAGAGGCGCGCGCCGGCCTTGAACATCTGCTGAGCGTCGGAGAAGAGGCGGCGCGTGTCCTCCGTCGTCATCTCGATATGTTTGCTCGTCCAATCCTGTAGAACCGTCGTGGTCTCGGATATCGAGCGCGACGCCGTCAGCTTCGAGGCAAGTTCGGCCGTCAACGCCGCTTCCTGCTGCATCCGCTCCATCAAGACGCGGTTTGCGTCTTGCAGAGAGTCCCAGATCTCGGTGCGGGTCTCGGTGAAATCTTCCAGCCGCCGCCGGCCGTCCGCAGCAACTTCGGCCGCCGCGCCGGCCTGTTGCGCGCTTTCGTTGCGCCGCTCTTCCTGCTGGGTCATGTCGCGTCTCTCCCTCTTCGCTTGAAACGCCAGCGCCCCCGGGGGCCACTATATAAGGCCATCGTCGGGAATGTCTGTGACGATCGCTCTTGCGCGCATTGCCGCGGCTTGACGGTTCCTCCGACCCCCAACGGCTCGACAAAGCGCCGCCTTTCAGCTATGGACCGGGACTCAACTAGAACAGCGTTCCGAAACGCTCGTCGGCCCCAACGGCCAAGACGAAACGGCAGGAGTTTTCGTTATGAACATTATCGAGCAGCTCGAGGCGGAACATGCCGCCAAGCTTATCGAGGGCAAAAAAATCCCCGAGTTTCGGCCGGGAGATACGGTGATCGTCAACGTCAAGGTGAAGGAAGGCGAGCGCGCGCGCATTCAGGCCTATGAAGGCGTCGTCATCTCCCGCCAGGGCGGCGGGCTGAACGAGAGCTTCACCGTCCGCAAGATTTCCTATGGCGAGGGCGTCGAGCGCGTCTTCCCGATACATGGGCCGCTGATCGACTCGGTCAAGCTCGTCCGCCGCGGCAAGGTGCGCCGCGCCAAGCTCTATTATCTGCGCGACCGCCGCGGCAAGTCCGCCCGCATCGCCGAGCGCATCGACACCAAGCCGAAGGCGGCCGCAGGCAAATAACGACAGTTTTCGGAGAATGCCGCCGTCCGCAGCCGCCCGGTTTCGGGCGGCTTTTTTATTTCTCCAGCGGCGCGTTAAGGATCCAGCGGTGGCCGAACGGGTCGCGCAAGGAGGCGTAGCGCGTCCCCCAGAAAGAATTGGTTGGGGCCGTCTCGACCTTGCCGCCGAGCTTGGTGGCGCGGGCGCAGATGTCGTCGACCTCCTGCGCCTTATCGTATTCGAGGCTGATGGAGACGGTCACATGCTCGCCGGGCATGGGCACGCGGGTCTGGCCAAATTCGGGAAAGATATCGGCAAGCATCACCGAGCCGCCGTTGATCAGCAGTTCGCAGTGGGCGATGCGCAGCCCGTCGACCGACGGCATGAGGGCCCGCTGCTGCGCGCCGAAGGCGCCGGTGTAAAATGCGATGGCTGCGGCGGCGGGGCTGACGGTCAGATAGGGCGCGACCCTCGGACGTGGCTGTTTCATCAAATTTCCTCCGCCGGGGCGCGCAGCGGATCGCCCCAGTCTTTTTTCCTGATCTTTTCGTAGCGCGCCTTGTCGCGCTTGGGAATGAATGTCTCTTCGAATGCTTTATCCGCGCAGAGCTTTAGGGAAATACCCGCCTTGCTGACGCGGGGCGGGGCGATGACGCGCGCCCACGGGGGCGTCCCGCCGGACCGTCCCGCGACGAGATAGGCGAACTTCTCGTCCTCGAAGGGCGCGTCGGCGCCTTTGACCAATTTGTGCGCACGTCGCCGTGGCAGCCGGACCGAGAAATGGCACCAGTCGTTCGCCGGCAAAGGGCAGGGCGCCTGGTGCGGACAGGGCGCGAGAATGTTCGCGCCGAGCGCGATCAGCCGGCTGCGGACGATCATCAGCCGGGCATGGTCGCGAGGCGTGCCCGGCTCGACGATGACAAGCGCGCCGCCTGTGCGCGACCAAAGCTGATCGACGACGGCGGTGAGGTCGGAGTCGGCGATTTCAGTAAGCGCGTAGCCGACGACGACGAGGTCGAACGGGACGGCTTCACCCGCCTGCGGCTTGGTGAAATCGGCCAGGCTCGCTTCGACCGCTGCGGCGACGCCGCTTTCCTGCATCAGACCGGTCGCGAGGTTCAGGAAGAGCGCGCTGCGGTCAATGAGCGCAATCTCGGCGATGCTGGGCCACACGGTCGCCGCAGCGTAGGAGCCCGCGCCAAGACCGCAGCCAACGTCGAGCACGCGCTTTGGCGCAAATTCGGGGCGCTCCTCGTCGAGCCGTCCGAGCGTCCTCACGATGGCGGCGTAGGTCGCGGGCATGCGCGTCGCCGCATAGGCCAAGGCGTCCGCCTCGTCGCGGATCGTTTCGATTGTCGGTTTGCGTGACCGATAGCGCTCCGACAGCTGTCGGGCTCTGTCGCGCAGCATGCCTTGTGCGCGGCCCTCAAGCCTCGCCTCGATCGCCGCCGAAAGCGGCGCAGGAAGCTCTGGGGAGGGCAGGCTCATCGCTTATGGGCTCGGGGAGGGCTGCGCCTTGAACTCTCTTCCATGCAGCTTGCGTTACGGGTAGAACAGCCTCAATTCAAGGGAGACGATGAGAGGCGGCCAATTGCAGTCGGCCTCATGCTGACGAGGCCCGGAGTGGTCTCGAAGCACGAGGGCGCCGCCCTGATCTCCTCGTCCTTCGAGACGCGGCCTGCGGCCGCTCCTCAGGATGAGGAAATCACATCAGCGAGCCGGATGCGACAAGCCGGCAAGAGGAAGAGATAAATGTCCAACGCCGCGCCCCGCACCGTTTACGACAAGATCTGGGACGACCATGTGGTCGAGCGCCAGGAGGATGGCGCGTCCCTGCTCTATATCGATCGCCACCTCGTGCATGAAGTGACGAGTCCGCAGGCCTTCGAAGGCTTGCGCATGATGGGCCGGTCGGTGCGCGCCCCGCAAAGGACGCTCGCCGTCGTCGATCATAATGTGCCGACGACCGATCGCTCTTTGCCGATTGAAGACTCCGAGAGCAGGGCGCAGGTGGAACAGCTTGCGCTCAACGCGCGCGAGTTCGGCGTCGAATATTACGACGAGCACGACCGGCGCCAAGGCGTCGTGCATATCGTCGGCCCGGAGCAAGGCTTCACTCTGCCCGGCATGACAATCGTCTGCGGCGACAGTCATACCTCGACTCACGGCGCTTTTGGCGCGCTCGCGCATGGCATCGGCACGTCGGAAGTCGAGCATGTGCTCGCAACCCAGACGCTGATCCAGAAGAAGGCGGCCAATATGCTGGTGCAGGTCGACGGCAAGCTCGCCGACGGCGCCACCGCGAAAGACATCATCCTCGCGATCATCGGCAAGATCGGGACGGCCGGCGGCACCGGACACGTCATCGAATATGCAGGCGAGGCGATCCGCGACCTGTCGATGGAAGGCCGCATGACCGTCTGCAACATGTCGATCGAAGGCGGCGCCCGCGCTGGGCTCATCGCGCCGGATGAGAAGACGTTCGCCTATCTGAAGGATCGCCCAAAAGGTCCAAAGGGCGAAACGTTCGACATGGCGTGCAAGTATTGGGAGACGCTGTACACTGACGAGGGCGCGCATTTCGATAAGATCGTCAGGCTCGACGCGAGCAATCTGCCGCCGATTGTGACCTGGGGCACGTCGCCCGAAGACGTCGCGACGATCGACGGATTCGTGCCCACGCCCGACAGCGCGAAGAGCCCGCAAAAGCGCGCCGCGATCGAACGCGCGCTCGACTATATGGGTCTGAGGGGCGGCGAACGCATCACCGACATCGAGATCGACCGCGTGTTCATCGGCTCCTGCACTAACGGCCGTATCGAAGATCTGCGCGCGGCGGCGAAGATGGTGGAGGGAAAGAGCGTCGCCGATCGCATCAACGCGATGGTTGTGCCGGGATCGGGTCTCGTAAAGGCGCAGGCGGAAGCGGAGGGTCTCGACAAGATCTTTACCGCCGCCGGCTTCGAATGGCGGGAGCCAGGCTGCTCCATGTGTCTGGCGATGAATCCCGACCGTTTAGCGCCGGGCGAGCGCTGCGCGTCAACGTCCAATCGCAATTTCGAGGGGCGACAGGGCTTCAAGGGCCGCACGCATCTCGTTTCGCCGGCGATGGCGGCGGCGGCTGCAATCGCTGGACGCTTGGTTGACGTGCGCGGCTGGCGATAGGCTGGCGACTGTAACGCAAGCGGGATCAGTCTTCGTCGGGACCCGACCCTTCTTCGTTCCAATCAGGCCCGCGGCGCCATTCGTCGTCGCTCCAGGGGCGCGAATCGCGCCAGGACGGACCGCCGCGACCCCACCAGTCACCCTGGCGCTCCAGATCGCCGCGATCGGCGTTCTGGTCCTGCTGACGATCGTCCGCCTTCTGCATGAGACCGTCGGAGCCGGGCGTCAGCCGCGCGGCGGCGGGAGCCGAAATTGCGGAGGTCACGAAGGCGGCTGCGCCAAGCGCAAGCGCCGCGATCAATAGCTTGTTCATGAGTATCTCCTCCAACAATGATCCTTGCCTGAACATTGCATCCCAGCAGATTGTTCCTGCGCAGCCGCGCGATTTCGCGCGCAAGGTGACTGACGATGACTCGACAGGAATGGAGCCGCATAAAAGCGCCGACGCTTGCCGATATCGAAGCGCTGGCGGATGCGGCCTACGCCGCTCTGCCGCAACGCTTTACGCGCCTTTGTGAGGGCCTCGTCATCCGCGTCGAGGACTTTCCCGACGATGAAACGCTCGACGACATGCAATGCGAAAGCGAATTCGATCTTCTGGGTCTCTTTCGCGGGCGCGGCCTGACGCAAGGGGCGCATCTCTCCGAGACGGGCGAGCAGCCGAACATGATCTGGCTCTATCGGCGGCCGATGCTCGACTATTGGGCCGATAGCGAAGACACGCTCGAAGCGATCGTCACCCATGTGCTCGTGCATGAGATCGGCCATCATTTCGGATTGACCGACGACGATATGGAAGAGATCGAACGGCGCGCCGGATAGTTAGGGCGCGGGTTCGGCGAGCAGCGTTCCGATGATGGCGCCGAGCGCCATGTCGTCCTCTTGTCCAAAGCTGTGATGACGAATGCCGCCGTCGCGGCCGATGAGGATCGCGGTCGGCGATTCCGCGCATCTCATAGCGCGCATGGTGACGGGAATCGGCCCGCACTCTGCGGGCTGATCGACGCCGATGGGAAATGTCAGCCGATATTCATGGATGAAGGCTTCGAGCGACACGGGCGTCATCGCCGCGTGATGTTCGAACACCGTGTGCAGGCCGATGACGGCGAGGTCGGAGTCGCGGAACAACGCATGCGCGCGCTGCGCTTGCGGCGTGCCATGCGCCACGCAACCGGGACACAGCATTTGAAAGGCGTGCAGCATGACCACGCGCCCGCGGAGAGCCGCGAGCGTGATCGGCGCCGGCGTATTGAACCAGCGCGACACGGCGAGTTCCGGCGCCTGCACTGATGCCTCCTGAAACGCGCGCAGTCATTCCCGACGCGCGGAGCGCGATCGGGAATCCAGAGCAAAACCAGCGTTGTTGATTCAGCTCTGGATTCCCGGTCAGTCCTTCGGACTGCCGGGAATGACACGCCCAGCGAACGGATCAATAGAAATTCATATCACAGGATCACATTCGTCGATCGTCGTCTTGACCCGTTTCATGTTGGCGTTCGAAAGCTTCTCTTTCAAACGGAATATTGCGGTAGGCGGCGTCGTGATTGCGCAGGCACCAAAGGTTCAAAAGATAATCGCGAAAATAGATCAGATAGAAACGCGCGATCCCGTGCCGATCGATCTGCTCTTGGTGAATGAGCTCATGCTGAAAGAGCGTCTTTGAAACCTCCGACTCGTCGCCCCTAAAGAGGATCGCGCGTCCAACCACCATCCCACGATAATTTCGCACGAATGGGAGTCTGAAAACCCAATGACGATAGCGCACGCGTAGCGGCCGACGCGGCCAGGCTTTTTCCGGTGAAATTTGGCGCGATCGCATGAGCGCGCGCTCCTCAATTCAGGTCTCTCTCTCGCGCTGACGAGTTGATGTCAGTCTCGTCCTTTCGGGTCAAGCGTTCGGCCTGCATGCGCTGAGCCGCCCCGCCCGCGCCGCCCGCGCTTTAGCTGACATGCCGCGGATATTCGGCTTGCGCATTGCCGCGATTGCAGAGGCGCATAGATATTTGTTTTCAAGACGCCCGCCATGGGGTTCTCCACAGAGAGAGATCAGAGCGTTCCCCGATGAGTCCCACAAGCGTCCTTAGGGTCGCGCTGAGCAGCGTCGCGTTGTCGTTCTCGTGCTGCGTCCTTCCCGCAATCAGCCAAGAGAGGATTGTCAACGTTTTGGGCTGGGGGGACTACGTCGATCCCCGCGTGCTCACGGATTTCACCCGGTGGACCGGCATCCAGGTGACATACGAAAGCTATAGCTCTGGCGAGAGTTTAGAAACAACGCTTCAGCCTGGGAATCGCGCTTTTGACGTCGTGCTCGTCTCGAGCGGCGTGTTGCGAAAGCAGATCGCCAGGGGCCTCTATCAGAAGCTCGACAAGAGCAAGCTTCCAAACGCCGTCAATCTTTGGCCAGAGATTATGGAGCGCCTTGCCACCTATGACCCCGGGAACGAACACGCCGTCAATTATGCGTGGTTTGCGATGGGGATCGCCTACGACGTCGGAAAGGTCAGGGAACTCATGGGCAAGGCCCCGCCGTCGGGGGATTTCTCGTTCGACTCATGGGGCCTGCTTTTCAAGCAGAAAAATTTGAAGAAACTTTCGTCCTGCGGGGTGGGAATACTGGACAGTCCTGAGGATTTGTCTGCAGCTGCTCTGCAATATCTGTGGTCCAACTGGCGACTTTCGCCGGGTTTGGATCGACGCACGGATGTCGTGCGCGCCGCCGAGCTTTTGGCCGCCCTGCGGCGCGACGGGAAACGCCTCGACTCGCGCGACTATGTCAACGCGCTGGTCAACGGCGACGTCTGCGTCGCGGTCGGCTATTCCCTGGATAGCCTGCGCGCCCGCCACACCGCCGGCATGGTGGAAGAATTCGTAGAGATCGACTTTTTCATCCCCCGGGAGGGCGCTCCCATTCGACTCGACAATCTCGTCATACCGACGGACGCTCCACATGTCGAAGAAGCATACAAATTCATCGACTTCCTGTTGCAGCCTGAAATCGCGGCCCGCAACACGAATTTCATCGGCGTCGCCAACGGCGTGCTCGCCTCGAAATCCTTGATCGATGGGACCATCACCAGAAACAAGTCGATTTACCCGGACGCCGCCATGATGAAGCGTCTGATCGCGCCTCAACTCGATGACGGCGCGCCCGCGACCGGACAGACGATCAGTCGCGAAGGAACGCCGATCGGAAGGGGAGCCACGATGTGGGGACTAGGCCGGCGCGTCTCCAAGCCGGCCAAGTCAGCTACCTTCTAAAGGCCAGCCACGCCGTCATCGTCTACCGGCCTCCGTCGGCTGGTTTTTCAGCGCTCTCCGCGGGTTTTGGCGCCGATGTCGAGAGACACATCGTTGGACGAAGCTTTTCGATCGTCACGATGGCCTTCTGCGAGGCCTGCATTTTCTCGTTGAGATCGAAAATCTGTTGTCTTGTGGCGGCGACATCCTTCAAGTCAGCCTCAAGCGTGTCGTTCATCGACTTCAATATGTCCGCTGAGTGAGGCATATCGCCCAGATTCACCAGTTTCAGGTTTTGCTCGACTTTCATGGCGCAGCTAATGCGCCGGTCATATTCGGTCCTCAAGTCCTTAAATCTCGCGGCGAAAGTGCCCGCCTTAGTCAAATCCGCCGAAAGCGCGTCGGGTCTGATGCGACAGATCGCATCGACGCTGCCGACCGCGGGATATTTAGCCTCGATGATGTGTCCGAAATCGCTGTTGAGCTTTTTGGCCTCATCCAAGAGCGTATTAAGGCTGCAAACGAATTGCTCGCGCCCGCGATAGCAGCTGTCCAATCTGATCGCTCCCTTGGCGCCTGGCAACGTTAAGCCTGCCGTTCCATTCGAGTCCTTTTCACAGGAGGCCAGCGCCGCCGCCAAAGCCCCGCTGCTGCTCGCGGATGTAGTGTCTTCGAGCGTTTCTTCCTTGGCGTTCTCCTCGGATGGGCGGCGAACGCCGCGATGGCGAGAAGGCTCACGGCGAGCGATCTGTTGCGGTTCATAATATCCCGCTTCCAAAGCCCAACCGGCGTTTGGCCTGCGTTCGGCGGACGGGGGGCCGATCAGCACGAGGAGAGCGGTTCCCGCCACGAGCTGCGCCGCCTTTAGAGTTTTTCTGTTCAGAATGGCCATCATCGGGCCCTCACGTATTTGCCCGACGAACTCAGGCCAATACTGCAAACATCGTCTTGCTCCAGCAAATGGCAACACATCGCGCTTGCAGGAACCAAATAATGGCGCCGTCAAAGGACTTCGTTCCGTGCTGTCCGACAAACAAATCCCTCAAACAGTTACTGCCGCCATCTCCCGAGGGACGAAGAGTGGGCGGCTGAAAGTAAGCCCGCGGGCGCGCATCGCTTGGGAAGGGCGCGACGCCCCGACGCCGGCAGGCGCGCGTCATGAGAATGAGCAATCGTCGGGCGGGGTAGGGCGGCCCTTCGGGAGAAGTAGCGGCGGAAAAAGAGTCGACGAGCGCCAGCCAGACGAGCGCAAGCCTCGCCGTCAACTCAAACGCATATATTTGATTGTGATGGCTCCCCGAGTAGGACTCGAACCTACGACCTAGCGATTAACAGTCGCGTGCTCTACCAGCTGAGCTATCGGGGAATGCGGTCCCGCGTATACAAGGCGGGCGGCGGTTTGCCAAGCCCGCCTCGGCGACTCCGTCGTGCATAAATGTCGGCGTCGCGTGGACGGATTGGGCCGCCGCGACGGATGTGCTCACACCGGGCTGAGCGCGTCCGCCGGCGCAAAGGCCGCGAGCGCTGCAGCGACGTCGTCGGGCGAGGGCAGCCCCGCCTCATTGCCGAGATGCTGGATTTTGTGCGCCGACGCCGCGCGGGCGAATTCAAAGTGTTCTCGCCAGGGCGCGTCCGGCCGTTCGAGATAGGAGGCGCAATAGGCGCCGTGGAAGACGTCGCCGGCGCCGGACGTGTCGACGATGAGCTCGTGCGGCACGGCGAGCGACGGCATCTGCGAAATCTCGCCCTCCTCATCGTACCACAACATGCCCTTTTCGCCGGTCGTCACCCCGCCGATCCGGCAGCCCTTGGATTTCAGCCAGCCAAGCATGTCGAGCTCCGACAGGGACATTTGCTCGCAGAGCTTTTCGGCCACCACCGCGACGTCGACGTAACCCGTCAGCTCCTCGATGCAGGGCCGCAGCGCGCCGCCGTCAAGCGAGACGAGAGCGCCGTGCGCCCGAGCCCCCTTCGCATAATGGAGGGCGGCGTCGGCCATGTGCCCGTCGAGATGGAGAAGTCGCGTTTCCGAAATGTCGAGGCGCGGAACGCCCTGCAGATAAGTGTCGTCGCGCGCGCGCAAGATCGCCCGCTTGCCGTCATTGGGCCAGACGAACGACAGCGACGAGCGCGCCACCCGTCGCGGATGGACATCGATTCCGTAGGTATGGGCCATGTCCATGAACATGTGGCCGAGCCAATCGGGCGCGAGCGTGGTCAAGAGATCGACGGGATGGCCGAGCTTGGCGCAGGCGAAGCCGGCGGTGACGGCGTTGCCGCCGAAACTCACCGCATAGTCGCGCGCTAACGCCTTCTGGTCGCCCAAAGGCATGTGCGGGGCGCGCATGGTGACGTCGATATAGGCATGGCCGATGAAGAGCGCGTCCAAGGCTCAAACCTCCTAGATGCCGCCAAGCGTGCAACCGAGGCTTCGGCCTCAGACCGAAAAGCTCGTTCCGCAGCCGCAGGAGGCGGTTGCGTTGGGATTATCGATTCTAAATGACTGTCCCATGAGATCGTCGACGAAGTCGATTCTGGCGCCGACGAGAAAGCCAATGGACGCGGGGTCGATCGCGACCCGGGCGCCGGCGTGCTCAAGGAGCGCGTCCTCCGCGCCGGGGGCGGACTCCACGGCGAAATGATATTGGAAGCCGGAGCAGCCGCCGCCCTCGACTGAAACGCGAAACACCGCGCCGGGCGACTCATTGGCGAGGATCGCGTGAATGCGCCGCGCCGCCTGATCGGTGAGCGCGATATCGCTTGCCGCCGTCGTCATCCGTTTCTCCGTCACTTGCCTGCGCGGGCCGTCGCGAGTTACTGCGGGCGGACGCCCGATCGAAAGAAACTCGCCCGAAATTTTAATTTCGGCATATCCCATTCTGCGCCAGGCTAGGCGGGTTGCGGGATATGCTGCCTGTTGCAAGATAGGTCCAAACCTGAGGCGTTTCAATGAAAGGCGCGCATATGGCGTTTCGTGGCCCTCTCGCGGCATACGCCAGCGACGCCGCGCGCTCGCGCGGCCGGCTTTACGCGGAAGCGCCATCGCCGACGCGCAGCGAATTCCAGCGCGATCGCGACCGAATCATCCACTGCACCGCCTTTCGCCGCCTCGCGCATAAGACGCAGGTCTTCGTGCCGCTCGACGGCGATCATTTTCGCACCAGGCTGACCCATACGATCGAGGTCGGGCAGATCGCCCGCGCGCTTGCCCGTGCGCTGCGCGTCGACGAGGATCTCGCGGAGGCCGTGGCGCTCGCCCATGACCTTGGCCATACGCCGTTCGGCCACGCCGGCGAGGGCGCGCTCGAGGCCTGCATGGCGCCCTATGGCGGGTTTGATCACAACGCTCAGGCGCTGCGCGTCGTGACGCTATTGGAGCGCCGTTACGCGCGCTACGACGGTCTCGATCTGACCTGGGAGACGCTGGAAGGCATCGTCAAGCACAATGGGCCGCTCTTGAAGCGCGATGCAGATCCCGATCCATCTTTCCCTCATCCTGAGGAGCGGGCGAAGCCCGCGTCTCGAAGGACGAGGGAAAGAAGCCATTCAGAATCGGAGGGCTCATCGTCCTTCGAGACGCGCCTTTCAGGCGCTCCTCAGGATGAGGAGCCACCAAGTGGCGAAGCGCATCGCCATCCGCTGTCTGGCTACATCGCGGCGTTCGACGCGATCTTTCCGCTCGATCTCTCGACCTTCGCCAGCGTCGAGGCGCAGGCTGCGGCTCAGGCCGACGATATCGCCTATATCGGCCACGACATCGACGACGGCCTGCGCGCCGAACTGTTTTCGCTCGACGACATCGCGCGAACGCCCTTCATTGCTGGGGTGCTCGCGCTTGTCCGCGGCGAACATCCCGGCCTCGAGCGGCCGCGCGTCATTCATGAGCTGGTGCGCCGCGTCATCACCGCCTTCGTCGAGGATTCGATCGGCGAATCGCTGCGACGTTTGGCGCGCGCTTCGCCGACGAGCGCCGATGACGCGCGGGGGGCGGGCGAGGCCCTCGTCCGTCTCTCGCCGCCGATGGCCGAAGCCGAGCGCGACATCAAGGCTTTCCTCTTCGCCAACATGTATCGGCACGAAAAGGTCACGGGCGTCTGGGAGCGCGCGCGCGACGCGATTTCCCGGCTGTTTCCGGCTTTTTTCGAGAGCCCTGAGCTGATGCCCGCGGAATGGGCGGCGCAGGCGGTCGCGCTGGAGGGGGCCGATCGCGCGGTCGTGGTCGCCGATTATATCGCCGGCATGACCGACCGCTATGCGCTGAACGAAGTGAAGCGGGTGTTTGGGGGCGCGGGCCGACCATTAGAGCCTCCGCTCGTCGAGCCCTGCGGACGGGGTGATTTCCCCGGCTCAAGCTGTTAAACGGGCGGCCGACCTTAAGCGCCCGGACCTCCATGAACATTTTCGACGACTTTCACGCTCGCATCGCCGCCATTCTCGATCGCATCGCGGCCGACGGCCGGCTGCCCAGTCTCGATCACGCGCGCTTCGTCGTCGAGCCGCCAAAGGACGCAACGCTGGGCGATCTCGCGTCGAACGCCGCCATGGTCTTCGCCAAGGAGGCGAAGCCGCATTTCGCCTCTCCGCGCGAACTGGCGGTGGCGATTTGCTTCGCGCTTGCTGAGACGGAGAACGTCGCGAGCGCGGAAGTCGCCGGACCGGGCTTCATCAATATCCGCCTCAAGCCGAAGGTTTTCGCTGACGTTCTACGCGCCGTATTGCGTGATCCGCGGAATTTTGGCCGCGTCGTCAAAAGCCGGTCAAGCGCTCTGCAGGGCAAGGTCAATGTCGAATATGTGTCGGCCAATCCGACGGGGCCGATGCATGTCGGCCACGGCCGGGGCGCCGTCTTTGGCGACGCGCTCGCAAATCTCTTGGCCTTTTCAGGCTGCGAGGTGACGCGCGAATATTACATCAATGACGCCGGCGCCCAGGTCGACGTCCTGGCGCGCTCCGTTTTTCTTCGCTACCGCGAGGCCCTGGGCGAGGCGATCACGATCCCCGAGGGGCTCTACCCGGGCGACTATCTGAAACCCGTCGGCGAGGCGCTCGCCAAAGCGCATGGCGCGGCGCTCGCCAGCGAGGCGGAGAGCCAGTGGCTTCCGGTCGTTCGCGCCGCCGCCATCGACGCGATGATGGAGATGATCCGCGGCGATCTTGCAGCCTTGAACATCACGCATGAGACGTTCTTTTCCGAGCGGGCCTTGCACGCGGAAAAAGACGGCGTCTCGGCGATCGACGCCGCCATCGACTGGCTTCGGACCAAAGGCCTCGTCTATGAGGGCCGCTTGCCCCCGCCAAAAGGGCAATTGCCGGACGACTGGGAGGATCGCGAGCAGACGCTGTTCAGATCGACGCTCTTTGGCGACGACGTCGACCGCGCGTTGAAGAAATCCGACGGCTCGCCGACCTATTTCGCGGCGGATATCGCCTATCATAAGGATAAGATCGATCGCGGATTCGACACGCTTGTCGACGTCTGGGGCGCGGATCACGGCGGCTATGTCAAGCGCATGACGGCGGCGGTGGCCGCGCTCTCCGACAAGCGGGTGACGCTCGACGTCAAGCTTTGTCAGCTCGTCAAGCTGATGCGCGCCGGCGAACCGGTCAAAATGTCGAAGCGGGCCGGGGACTTCGTCACTTTGCGAGAGGTCGTCGACGAGGTCGGCGTCGACGCCGTGCGATTCATGATGCTCTATCGCAAGAATGACGCGCCGCTCGACTTCGACCTCGCCAAGGTCATCGAGCAATCGAAGGACAACCCCGTCTTTTACGTCCAATACGCCCATGCGCGGGGAAAGTCGGCGCTGCGCCAAGCGCTCGCCGCTTTTCCCGATATGGACCTCTCGGCCGTAAGCTTGGCCGAGGCGGATCTGACGCTTTTGGCGGACGAGGGCGAACTTGCTTTGGCCAAGATGATTGCGCAGTATCCGCGGGTGATCGAGGCGGCGGCGGCGGCGCATGAGCCGCACCGGGTGGCCTTTTATCTGCATGAACTGTCGAGCGTGTTCCATTCGCATTGGAATCGCGGCAAAGATCAGCCGCACTTACGCTTTGTTAAGGCTGAAGAGAGAGAGTTAACCATCGCTCGGGTTGCGTTGGTTAGCTCTTTAACGATCGTCCTGGGGTCAGGCTTGAGGCTGCTCGGCGTGAGCGCCCCCGACGAGATGCGCTAATCGACGCCTTGAGCGGCCACGGCCAGGCGTAGGACGCGCTCATCAATTTGCTTCGCGCCCCCCAGGAATCAACGAGCGAGGTGCATTATGCGCGAGACATCCGTTAGAGGCCCGGCGATCGATCTCGGCGAATTCGAGCGTCGGCTGCGTGGGTCCGAGCGCGCCCCCCGAGCCGACGATCCGCTTAGCGAACTCGCGCGGCTGGTCCATGGCGAGGACCGCGCCACCGCGGATCCTTACAGCCAAATTCTCGCGCAGGCGCGCGACGCTCGCGTTCAAGCCACTGAACTGCGGGGATCCTATGACGCCGCGCCGCCAGTGGCGGCTGAACCGCCATATTATCCAGAGCCGTCGATGGAGCAGCCGTTGGAGCCCGCCTATCCGGTTGATCCCGACTATCGCGATTTGCCGCCGGGCTATAGCCCGCAGCAAGCGGCCGGATACGAGTCCGCCTATCAGGAAGCCGAGGCCGGCTGGAGCGATGATTCGCAATATCTCGATTATGGCCAGAGCGATGAATATTATGAGGAGTCCCATGGTTGGCGGTCCTGGTTCCGCCCCTGGCACGCCGTCGTCGCGATTTCGCTCGTCGCCGTTCTGAGCATCGGCTTCGCTTTCTGGCATCGCAGCGGCTCCAATGGCTCACGCGAAATTGCGACCATCGTCGCGCCGGAAGGACCGGTGAAGGTAAAGCCAAGCGTTGAGGCCGAAACCACGACGCCAGACGCCAGCGCCGCTGTCGTTCTGGACCGCAGGGAGCAGGCGCCGGTTCAGAAGCTTGTCACCCATCAGGAACAGGCGGTGGATCCATCCGTTGCGCCGCATGCGGCGCGGCTCGGCGACGGGCCTGTCAATCTCCCCCATGAGCCTCCGGCTCCCGCCACGGCCGCGCCAAAGAGGGTGAAAACCGTCACTGTGCGGCCGGACGGCAGCCGGGTGGAGGATGGCGCTCTGCCGCCGGCCGTCGCCATGGCGAGCCGGCCGGCCGCCGAGACGGCGGCGCATCCAGCCGTCCCCGGCGCCATCGGCGCGGCGACCGCGACGCCGCCGACGCAGGCGAAGCCAACGACGACGCCCCCGCGAATCGCCAAGCCAAAGCCGGCGGCGCCGAAAGTCGCCGCAGCAGAAGAGTCGCCGGGGGCCGCCGCGCCGGACGCGGATTCGGATCAAGCGGCGCTTCCGAGCAAAGGCGGCTTCGCCGTGCAGTTCGGCGCAGCGGACAGCGAGGCCGACGCCCGCGAACTGCTGAAGACCGTCGTCAGCAAATATCGCTCACAGCTTGGCGGCCTGAAGCCGACCTTCAAAATGGCGACCGTGAATGACAGGACCGTCTACCGCGTGCGCGTCGGGTCCGTCAGCAAGGAGTCAGCGAACGCGATCTGCAGCAAGGTGAAGGCGACCGGCGGCTCCTGCTTCGTCGCGGGCAACTGACGGGACGACATGCGCGCCTTCATCTGTGGATTGAAGGGCCTCACGCTCGAGGCGGAGGAACGCGCGTTCCTGCGCGAGGCCGCGCCGTGGGGCGTGATCCTCTTTCGCCGCAATGTCGACGCGCCCGAGCGGATCACGCGGCTGACCGCCGAAATTCGGGACGCGCTCGGTCGCCATGCGCCTGTTCTGGTCGATCAGGAGGGCGGCCGCGTGCAGCGTCTGGGTCCGCCGCACTGGCGCGCCTATCCGGCCGCGGCGCGCTTCGAGCGGGCGGCCGCCAACGCCGCGCAAGCCGAGCGACTCGCTTGGCTGGGCGCCCGGCTCATCGCCCATGATCTGCGGTCAGTCGGCGTCGACGTCGACTGCCTGCCGGTGCTGGACGCGCCGGCGGAGGATTCCCACAGCATCATCGGCGATCGCGCCTATAGCCGCGATCCCGCGCGCGTCGCCGCGATCGGCCGCGCCGCCGCCGAAGGCTTGATGGCGGGCGGCGTCGCGCCGGTGATGAAGCACATTCCCGGCCATGGGCGCGCCCGCGCCGACAGCCATTTGGAGCTGCCGGTAGTCAAGGCGAGCCGCGAGGACCTGGAGCTTATGGATTTCGCGCCGTTCAAGGCGAACGCCGATCTGCCGATGGCGATGAGCGCCCATGTCGTTTACGCCGCGATCGATCCGGTGACTCCCGGCACGCTCTCGAAGGCGGTGATCGGCGACATCGTCCGTGGCCATGCGGGCTTTGACGGTCTCCTGATGACCGACGATCTTTCGATGAAGGCGCTTTCGGGGAGCTTTCGCCAGCGCGCCGAGAACGCGATCGGCGCCGGATGCGATATCGTGCTGCACTGCAACGGCGATCTCGCGGAGGCGCGGCCGGTCGCCGAAGGCGCGCCGGCTTTGGCGGGCAAGGCGTTGGAGCGGGCCGAAAAGGCGCTCGAATGCGTGCGCAGGCCCCTCGAACCCTTCGATGCCGCGGAGGCGACGCGCGAGTTCGACGCGGCGATGCGGGCCGTGGCGTGACCTCTTGCGCGCAGGCGCACTCAAGTCTAACTGTGATAATATGAAAAATATCACAGTTTCACTTGACGACGAAGTTTATCGCCGGGCGCGGATCAGAGCGGCGCAGGAGGATACCTCGGTGTCCGCGGTGGTTCGCCGTTTCCTGATTGAATTCGCTTCGGAAGGAACGGAGTTCGACCGGCTGAAGCGCCAGGAGCAGGACCTCCGCGCGCAGATCCAGGAATTTTGCGCTTCGGATCGGCTCTCGCGCCAGAGCGTTCATGAGAGGCAAATCGGGCACAAAAAACGGTGACGGGTTTTCTGGACACCAATATTCTCCTCTACTCGATCAGCCGTGATCCGTCTGAGGCGGAAAAACGCGAGCGGTCGATCGCACTGCTGGATCAGGATGACTGGAGCCTGTCGACGCAGGTTTTGCAGGAGTTCTATGTGCAGGCGACACGACCATCCCGAAAGGACGCGCTATCGCATGACATCGCCGCTGGTCTCGTCCGCGCGTGGCAGAGATTTCAGGTTCAGGACATCACGCTGGCGATCGTCAACGCCGCGCTCGCCATCAAATCGCGCTATGGCTTTTCCTATTGGGACGCCGCAATCGTCGCCGCTGCGCAAGCGCAGGGGTGCTCGCGGCTTTATTCCGAAGACCTCTCTCACGGGCAGGTCATCGACAATCTGCAGATCCTCGACCCTTTTCGATAGCGGCTCTCTCCTGTGGACCGGCGCTCCCAAAGCGCCGGCTGCGCTTGCGATAGCGGGCCATCGGGGCCAATCTCGCGCCGAAGCGCTCGGGCACGCCGATTCGTAGAGGAAACAGGCGCAAGCGATAGAAATGGCCCAGGAACTGACCTTCGAGCTGGACGAGCCCCGCAATGAGGGCGAAGAGGCCTTTCTCGTCGACGTCGACGGGTTCGAAGGGCCGCTCGATTTGCTGCTCGAGCTTGCGCGCCGGCAGAAGGTCGATCTCGCCCGCATTTCCATTCTCGCGCTCGCCGAGCAATATCTCGCCTTCATCGAGGCGGCGCGCCGCGTGCGCCTCGAACTCGCCGCCGACTATCTGGTGATGGCGGCCTGGCTCGCCTTTTTGAAGTCGCGGCTGCTGTTGCCGGATCCGCCGAAAGGCGATGAGCCGTCCGCCTCCGATCTCGCCGCCGCGCTCGCCGAGCGCCTGCGCAGGCTGGAGCTCATTCGGCGCGCCGCCGACAGGCTTACCGAGCGCGCCCGGCTCGGGCGCGACATGTTTCTGCGCGGCGGCCCGGAAGGCGTTGAGACGATCTCGCACCCCAAATTTCAGGCGAGCCTCTACGATCTTCTCTCGGCTTACGCCCGGCAACGCCAGAAGACCGCGACGTCGCGCGTGGTGCTGCGCCAGCGCGCGGTCTGGTCTTTGGCCGAGGCGCGCGAAGCCCTCGAACGGCTCGTCGGCGTCGCGACGGAATGGACCGTGCTCGACGATTTCTTGCTGCATTACTGTGTCGACATGCAGACGGCGCGCACCGTGCGCGCCTCGGCCTTTACCGCTTCGCTCGAAATGGTGCGGGAGGGGCGATTCGACATCCGTCAGGACCGGCACTTCGCCCCGCTTTGGGTGCGGCGGCGGGCGCCTGAGGAAGCGGAAGAAACTGCGGGCGCGTCTTAGCCCCGGAACTATAGGAGACATCCGGTGGCGCAGGCTGCGGAGAAGATCGAACTTTTTGACGTGAACAGCGACGACGAGCTTGCGCGTCAAGAGGCTCGGCTGCGCGAAGCGGAGCGCATCATCGAGGCGCTGCTTTTCGCCTCCGCCGAGCCGCTTGAAGAGGCTGAAATGGCGCGCCGCATCGAGGAGGGCGCTGATCTCGAGCGCGTTCTTGAGCGGCTGCGCGCCCATTATGCGGGCCGCGGCGTCACTCTCACCCGCGTCGGCAAGAAGTGGTTTTTCCGGACCGCCGCCGACCTCAACTGGATTCTCGCGCGCGAGCAGGTCGAGGAGAAAAAGCTCTCCCGCGCCGCGCTGGAGACGCTCGCGATCATCGCCTATCACCAGCCGACGACTCGCGCCGAGATCGAAGAGATTCGCGGCGTCGCCATTTCCAAGGGCACGCTCGACGTGCTGCTCGACACCGGCTGGATCAGGCTGCGCGGCCGCCGCAAGGCGCCGGGCCGGCCGATCACCTATGGCACGACCGACGCCTTCCTGATGCATTTCGGGCTTGAGCAGATCGGCGATCTGCCGGGGCTCGACGAACTCAAGGGCGCGGGGCTGTTCGACGGCCGGCTGCCGAAGGGCTTCGGCGTGCCGCAACCCTCGGATGACGCCGCGTTGCGCGACGATGAAGAGCCGCTTGAAGACGACGCGCCGGAGCTTCTCGAAATGGAGTTCCCGGACGAGCCCGAGGCGCCGGAGACGCCCGAGGCCGCCGACGACGAGGAGCTTTGACGGCGCCGCCGAGCGGCGCGGTCAAGTGACAGGAAATTTCCACGTCCCTTAAGGATGTCCGCGGCGTGCATCTGCGCGCCGCGTCCTTGTTTTTATGGCGAGGGGCGCATAGTTTCCGGGCAAACGCCGGTCGTCCCGGCTTTCTCTTTACGAAGGGTGCGCGCCATGGGCGGTTTGTCGATCTGGCATTGGATCATTGTCGGCGCGGTCGTCTTCATTTTATTCGGCAGCAAGTTCAAGATTTCCGACGTGATGGGCGACGTCGCCAAGGGCATCAAGGCCTTCAAGAAGGGCATGTCGGAGGACGATGTCGCAGCCGACGACGTGAAGGAAACGACAAAGACGCTTCGGCATCAGGCAGCGGAACAAAGCGGCGAGGAGAAGTCCTCGGAAACGAAAAAAATCTAGCGTTGACGCCCTCCCCTCGAGGGGGAGGGTCGCGCTGAAAGCGCGGGGTGGGGTGAGATAGCCCTTATGCCTCGCCGTCGTCACCCCACCCCGAAGCGCTTCGCGCTTCGACCCTCCCCATCAAGGGGAGGGTGCAGGGCGCCCGAGCAACACGCATGTTCGATCTCGAACCCGGCAAGCTCATCGTCATCGCCATTGTCGCGCTTATTGCGATCCCCTCGAAGGATTTGCCGCGCGTCTTGCGCACGCTCGGGCAGTTCACCGGCAAAATGCGCCGCATGGCGGCGGAATTTCAGGGACAATTCATGGAGGCGATGCGCGAGGCCGAGCTCGATGATCTGCGCAAGGAGGTCGGCGAGATGAGGGACGCCGTAAAGGAGAGCGTGAAGCTCGACGTCGCTTTCGATCCGATGGCCGAAGCGCGCAAGCAGATTACCGGCGCAATCAGAGGCGACGCAAAGCCGTCGAAGGATGAGGACGCGGCGGTCACATCCTTCGAGACGCGGCCTTCGGCCGCTCCTCAGGATGAGGATTCTGGTCTTCCTGTCGGCGAGCAGGTCGATTCGCCGAAGAAGGCCGCCACATGAACGAGGCCGACGAAGCCGAAATCGAGGCCAGCAAGGCGCCGTTGATCGAACATCTGATGGAATTGCGCGAGCGCCTGATCAAGGCGCTGCTCGCCTTTCTCGCGATGTTCGTGCTCTCCTTCTTCTTCGCCAAGGATATCTACAATCTGCTTCTCATTCCCTACACGCAGGTCGCCGGTCCCGAGGCGCGGCTGATCTACACGGCGCCGCAGGAATATTTCTTCACCCAGATCAAGGTCGCGCTGTTTATGGCGGCGTTTTTGTCCTGCCCGATCGTGTTGTCGCAGATCTACGCCTTCGTCGCGCCCGGGCTCTACAAACATGAGCGCAGGGCGTTCCGGCCCTATCTTTTCGCGACGCCGATCTTCTTCGCCTTCGGCGCGCTCGTCGTCTATTTTCTGGTAATGCCCAATCTGCTGCGTTTCTTCATGGGGATGCAGCAGGCGAATGAACCGGGCAAGGCGCAGATCGAACTGCTGCCGCGCGTCTCCGAATATCTTTCGCTGATCATGACGCTCGTGCTCGCCTTCGGCATCGTGTTTCAATTGCCGGTGGTGTTGACGCTGCTCGGACAGGTCGGCATCGTGACGTCGGAGTTTTTAAAAGACAAACGGCGCTACGCGGTCGTGCTCGTCTTCATCGTCGCGGCGGTTTTGACGCCGCCGGACGTGTTCTCGCAGCTCGCGCTCGCTGTCCCTGGCGTGCTGCTCTACGAGGCGTCGATTTACGCCGTGCGCATGGTCGAGAAGAAGCGCGCCGCGGCCCAAGCGGCGGCGAGCGGCGGGTCATAGGCGACATCTCGCTGCTTGACCCCTTCTTCTGCCTGCGGGAGAAGGTGGCGCAATGAGGCTCCCCGCGTCATGCCCGCGCTTGTCGCGGGCATCCACGCGGCGCCGTTGCGCATACTCTGTCATTTGACCGAAGCCGCTCGGCGTGGATGGCCGGGACAAGCCCGGCCATGACGGTCTGTTGTCACTCGATCACTGTCCAGGCGCCCATGTACGACATCAAATGGATTCGCGAGAACGCTGAAATTTTCGATTCTGGCCGCGCGCGTCGCGGGCTGGAGCCGATCTCAACGCAGCTTCTCGCCTTTGACGATGCGCGCCGCGCCGCGATCGGCGAATTGCAGCGCGCGCAAGAGCGGCGCAATGCGGCCTCGAAGGAAATCGGCGCGGCGATGAAGGCGGGCGACGCCGCCAGGGCCGAAGCGCTGAAGGCGGAAGTCGCGCGGATCAAGGAAAACTGGCCGGCGCTCGAAGAGGCCGAGCGCTACGCCATCGCCGAACTCGACAACGCGCTCGCGAGCATTCCCAACACGCCGCTCGATGAAGTGCCGGACGGCCTCGACGAGAACGACAATGTCGAAGTCGCGCGCTGGGGCGAGCCGCGCGGATTCGACTTCACGCCGAAAGAGCATTTCGAAATCGGCGAAGGCCTCGGGCTGATGGATTTCGAAACGGCGGCGAAAATCTCCGGCGCGCGTTTCGTCGTCAACAAGGGCGGGCTGGCGCGCTTAGAACGTGCGCTCGCGCAATTCATGCTCGATCTGCACACGAACGAGCATGACTATATGGAGGTGAGCCCGCCGCTTCTCGTGCGCGACGATGCGATGTTCGGCACGGCGCAATTGCCGAAGTTTCGTGAGGATCAGTTCCTTGTAAATACGACCACCTTTTCTGACGGTTTGATGAGAGAGACGATCAAGGGCACGTGCGAGGCAATTGACGAAATGGCCGCCGACGGAACTTTGAACGTGGCGCGCATTACGAAGGTGTTGCATTCGCAGGTCAGTCTTGCCTTGGCTGAGGCTGCTCGTATGCAGAAGTGGCTCATTCCGACCGCCGAAGTGCCGCTCACCAATCTCGCGCGCGAATCCATTCTCGACGAAGCGCAATTGCCGATGCGCATGACCGCCGGCACTTATTGCTTCCGCGCCGAAGCAGGCGCGGCCGGCAAGGACACGCGCGGCATGATCCGCCAGCATCAGTTCTACAAGGTCGAACTGGTGTCGATCACGACGCCCGAGCAATCGCTGGAAGAACATGAGCGCATGACGGGCTGCGCCGAGAAGGTCTTGCAGCTTCTCGAACTGCCCTATCGCAAGGTCGTGCTCTGCACCGGCGACATGGGCTTCGCGAGCCAAAAAACCTACGACCTCGAAGTCTGGCTGCCGGGGCAGGGCAAGTATCGCGAGATCTCCTCATGCTCGGTCTGCGGCGACTTCCAGGCGCGGCGCATGAACGCACGCTACCGCTCCGCCGAGAGCAAAGGCCCGCGTTTTGTCCACACGCTGAACGGCTCCGGCGTCGCGGTCGGCCGCGCGATGGTCGCGGTGCTGGAGAACTATCAGCAGGCCGACGGCTCAGTCGACGTTCCGCGCGTCCTTCGGCCTTACATGGGCGGCCTCACGCGCATCCCGAGCTGAACGCCGTCGGTGGACGCAGCGCCCGCGGCTCGCGGCGACTTCGCAATGGGGCTCGGGCGACGTCCCAAAAAACGGCGTCCAGCCATAGCCGTAATCCACGCGCGGCGCATAGCCGTCGCTGAGCAGGTCGCGCGCCGCGACGGGCAGCACCACGGGAACGGCCAGAAACCCCAATAGGCCAGAGCCGGGCGCGGTCGGCGGCGCGCCGGGGATGACAAGCGGCGCCGGGACATAGCCCATGGTCCCGCCATATTGCACCTGGCACCAGCGGCCGCAGCCCAGGACATTGAACGGGATATTCGCCGCCATGGTCGTGACTGGCCTCGCATCCGAACTCGGGCTGATCTGCAGCGGCATCACCGCCGCTACGTAGGCCTCAAAGGCGGCGGCGCAGCCGGGCGCGGCGCTCATCGCCGCCGCGAGCAAAAGCGCAAGTCGTAAGCGCATCAAAATTCCTCCAGAGAATGAGGCTGGCCGATATAGGGTCATTGTGGACGTTCGGCGTCGAATCGTCCAAAGAAACTCGGGCTTCCTCAGGCGCCCGTCCACTCGAGGCGAACCGCTGTAAGCATGCGTATTCTCATTACCAATGACGACGGCGTTCACGCGCGTGGCCTCGCAATCGCGGAGGCGATCGCGCGCGCATTCACCGACGATATTTTCGTCATCGCGCCGGAATTCGAGCAGTCCGGCGTTTCGCATTCGCTGTCGCTCAACGATCCGCTGCGGTTGCGGGAGATCTCGCCGCGACATTTCGCGGTCAAGGGAACGCCGACCGATTGCGTCATCATGGGCCTGCGCAAGCTGATGCTCGATCATCCGCCCGATCTTCTCATTTCGGGCGTCAACTGCGGCCAGAATATCGCCGAGGACGTCTCCTATTCCGGCACCATCGCCGGGGCGATGGAGGGCACGATTCTGGGCATTCCGTCGATTGCGCTCTCCCAGGTCTATGATTTTTTTGCAGACCGCCGGACGATCCACTGGGAATGCGCGGCGACCCATGGCGCCGAGGTTGTGCGCCGCCTGCTCGCGGCGGGCATTCCCAAGAACGTGTTGATGAATGTGAATTTTCCGCATTGTGCGCCCCAAGATGTCGCGGGCGTCGCGATCACGATGCAGGGCCGGCGCAGCAGCGACATCATGCGGATCGAGGACCGCAAGGACGGCCGCGGCAATCCCTATCACTGGATTTCCTTCCAGCGCGGCGACTTCAAGCCGGGGCAGGGCACCGACCTGTTGGCGCTCGAAGAAAAGAAAATCTCGATCACCCCGCTGCAGCTGGATTTCACCGATCACCCGACGGTGACGCGCCTCGCCGCGGCGTTCGAGATCAAAGAATGACAGAGCGCGGCGCGCCAAACGCAGCTGAATTCGAGGAGCGCGCGGCGCTGCTGCTGACGTTGCGCCAGGCGGGCCTGCGCGATCTTTCGGTCTTGCGCGCGATGGAGGCGACCCCGCGGGAGGCGTTCGCGCCCTATCGCTTTCGCGATCTCGCGAATCGCAATCTCTCCTTGCCGATCGGTTGCGGGCAGACCATGTCGCGTCCGGTCGAACTTGCCAGACGGCTTGAGGCGCTCAAGATCGGCCGCGGCCACCGGGTGCTGGAGGTCGGGGCGGGATCCGGCTATGGCGCGGCGGCGCTCGCGCAGCTCGCGAACGAGGTCGTAAGCCTCGAACGCTTCGAGACGCTCGCCATCGAGGCCTCGCGGCGGTTGGCCGCCCACGGCGTTGCTAACGCCAAGGCAATTTTCGCCGACGGCCTCGATCCGCCTCACGAGCTTGGACGCTTCGATCGAATTATCGTCCAGGCCTCGGTCGGCGCCGCGCCGGCTGCGCTCATCCAGATGCTCACGCCGGGCGGCGCGTTGCTCTTCGCCCGAAGGGAGCACGCGAAGGCCGGCGCGCGCGCGAAGGAACGATTGATTAAGCTTGATCGCAATGAGGATGGCGAACTGCGGGAGACCGATCTTGGCCCGTGTCGCCTGGGGCCGGCGATCCCCGGACTGGCGCAGGCGCTCTAAAACATCGTGACCGAATGCTGAAAATTTTCACGGCCGCGCGCGCTTTGCGTTCATCTTAAACGGCTCCTTAACCGCCGCGCTGTTACCCATAAAGCCGTTCAATGTTGCGTTCGGGTGGGTCGCGTCATGGTTACCAAGCATCATATTGCTTATTCCCGCGCCGCAGTGCGGCTCTTGGCCGCCGTTGGCGTCGCCGCCCTTGTCGCCGGCTGCTCCGACGCCTCTCGTTTCGGAGGCGATACCTTCGCCGATCCATTCTCCGACCCCTTCTCAGGATCGGCCAAGACCGCCTCGCTCGGCGTCGACCGGGCGCCTGTTGGCGCGATCGCCGACGCGCCGGCGCAGAGCCCGCCCTCCACGACGGTGGAAACCCGTCCATTGCCTGCCCCCTCGGCCAGCGCGTCCGCTCAAAGCGGCGGCGCTTCCATGGCGCGAACCACCTCTACGCCAGCGGCGCAGCCGTCGCCGACGCGCGTTGCAGCCGCCGGCGCCAGCGGCCACTGGAGCGCCGAAGGCGGCACGCCGATCGTTGTCGCCCAGGGCGAGACCGCGGCAATGCTCGCCACCCGCTACGGCGTGCCCACTGACGCGCTGCTGCGGGCCAATGGCTTCAACATTGCGTCACAGGTTCAGCCAGGCTCTCGTTTGGTGGTTCCAGTCTACCGGGCCGGCGGCGCTCCCGTCGTGGCGACGCGGGTCCCGGCCGGTCCGGGCAAAGCGGCAGCCGCCGTCCCGGCCGCGCCCAAGCCGGTCGCCGCGAAGCCTGCGCCGCTGGCGAAGTCCGTGGCCGACGCCAAGCCGGCGGAACAGGCGAAGCCGGTGCGCAAGACCGAAGCCGAACCGACGAAAACCAAGCTGATCGAGAAGTCGAAGGCGGCAGCCAAGACGGCGTCGGAGAAGACGCTCGTCAAGGCAGAGCCGCGCATCGCCGCCACGACGCCGGCGCGCGCCGTCAAAACCGAGCGGATCGCCCGTGGGCCGTCCTCTCCCGTGGCGTCGGAAGCTGAGTCCAAGATCGCGGACGCGCGCAGCACGCCCGTTGTCGCCGAAACCCCGAAAGAAACGCCCAGCGCCCGCAAGGTCGATACGACCGCGACCGCCTCCATTCCCCCGGCGACTGACGCGAAAGCGGTGGCTTCCGACGAAGGTCGGCCCGAGTTTCGCTGGCCCGCCCGCGGCCGCATCATTCAGGGCTTCACATCGGGCGGTAATGACGGGATCAACATCGCGGTGCCTGAGGGAACGCAGGTCAAGGCGGCCGAAGGCGGGGTCGTCGCCTACGCCGGGAGCGAGCTCAAGGGCTACGGCAATCTCGTGCTCATTCGGCATCCCAACGGCTTCGTTTCGGCCTACGCCCACAATGGCGAACTCGACGTCAAGCGCGGCGATCAGGTCAAGCGTGGTCAGACGATCGCCAAATCCGGCCAGTCGGGCAATGTCGGCTCGCCGCAGCTTCACTTCGAACTGCGCAAGGGTTCGACGCCCGTCGATCCCACCCGCTATCTGGCGGGGTTGTAGGCATCGACGCGAGAACGCTCCGGCGTCCGCGAGACAAAAGGCGCTGGAGACTTCGGGGCGGCGGGTCCAAAGAAAGGCCCGCCGCTCTCGTCTTTTGGCGCCTCACGGGCCGATCAAAATGCTATATGGCGCGGGTCGTAACCGGAGATCCCGCGCCAGTGAAGCATCGTCTCGCGTTCATTTTCCTGTTCGCCGCCACGCCGGCTTTCGCGGTGGATCCAACGGGCGTCCCGCAGTGCGACGCGCTCCTCAAGCGCTATGAGGCCTGCTCGGGACAACTGCCGCCGTCTCAGGTCCATGCCGCGCAAAAGGAGCTGCTCGACGGCGCCGTCGGCATTCGCTCCGCGGCGACGGATCCAGCGAAACGGCCGGATCTCGAACGCTATTGCGCCGATCGGTTCGAATTGATGAAGCGCGCAAGCGACATCAAGGACTGCATGTCGAAGCCATGAGCGCGGCGCGGGCGTCGATGTAATCTTTGCCCCGCATTTCGATTAGGCGCGACGCCGCGCGTTCGAATTCGCGCGCTTCGGCGCCATAGTCCGCACGGTAGAGTTCGCAGGGCTCCGCCGCGGCGGAAACGACCAGCAGGATGCGCGCCTCGTACAGAACGTCGACCAGCGTGATGAAGCGGCGCGCTTCGTTCCGCTGTTCTGGCGCCAAGGCCGGAACATCTTCGACGATCACCGCGTCGAATTTCTCAGCGATCGCCATATAATCCGCCGCTGACAGCGGTTGACCGCAGAGCGCCGCGAAGCTCAGACGCGCGACGCGGCCCGCCGTTTGCGGGATCTCGATGCGGCGTCGCTTGACTTCAATTGTCGCCGGCCTTTCCCCCGCGTCGCCGGCGAGCGTCGCATAGAGCGCGTTAATCGCTGATCTCGCGCGAGAGTCGGCGGGCGTGAAATAGACCTGCCCGAGATCTTCGCGCCGTCGCCGATAATCATTCGGCGCTTCGAGACGCAGGATGTCCATTCGCTCCTGCAACATGGCGATAAAGGGCAGGAAAAGATCGCGATTGCGGCCGCCTTCGTAAAGCCGCGAAGGCTCGACGTTGGACGTCGCGACAATGATGACGCCCGACGCCAGCAGCGAAGAAAACAGCCGTGCGACGATCGAAGCGTCCGCGACGTCGTGCACGGCGAACTCGTCAAAGCAGAGCACGCGGGTTTCCTGCGCGATTTCCTGCGCCACGCAGCTCACCGGATCGGCGCGGCCGCTACACGGCTTCTGCCGCAGGCGATGCAGCCGATCGTGCACGTCCGCCATGAAGGCGTGAAAATGCGCGCGACGCTTCTTTTCGACAGGAAGCGCGCCGAAGAACAGGTTCATCAAGAAGGTTTTGCCGCGTCCGACCGATCCCCAGAGGTAGAGGCCGCGCGCGGGCTGCGCCCGAGGGCGAAAGGTCGCAAGGAGCGCTTGTATCACACTGGCGCTTTTCGGCCTGCGGCCCGCGAGAGCGTCGGCGAGCGCTTGAAGCTTCTCGATCGCCGCGCGCTGCGACGCGTCGCGCTCCAGCGCGCCTTGCGCGACGAGCGCGTCATATTTCTCGACGATGCTCTGCGCGCGCGAAATCATATGCGCCGCATCCTGCCGCTCGCCTCTGCGAGCGCGCCGGGGCGGAGTTCGCAATAGAGCAGGCGCTCCGGGTCCACGGGACCGGGCATCGTGATTTTGCCCCGCGGCACAGGCGCGAATCCCAGCCGCGCATAATATTCCTCGTCGCCGACGAGCAAGACGAGCCCATGTCCGGCGTCGCGCGCCGCGTCCAGCGAATATTTGACGAGCGTCTCGCCGACGCGCTGCTGGCGAAACGCCGGCTCGACAGTCAACGGACCAAGCAAAAGCGCGGGCGTTGACCCGACGAGGATGGGCGTCATGCGGTTCGCGCCGACAAGCAGCGTCCCGATCCGCGCGACAAAAGACAGCGAACGGTCGGGCTCGACGCCTTCGCGCAAGCGATAGGCCGTACGCGCATATCTGCCCGGACCGAACGCGCGTTCGTCGAGCTTTTCGAGATGCGCGTCGTCTGCGGCGGTCAGCGGCGCAAATTTTACGGCGAGATCGATCATGTTGTGGCTTGACCCTGGGCGCAGGCCATATCACGCGCCGTCTACACGGCAAAACCTCTCGTTGCGCCGCGACATGCCGTCATGTGACGCTATGGCCGGAGAGGGGCCAATGGCGGAGTATCGCTTGCGCCGGGCAAGCATTGAGGACGCCCGATCCATCGCCGAACTCCACGCCAAGACCTGGCGGGAGACCTACCTTGGGGTGATGCGCGCCGAGGCGCTGGCGTCCATCGATCTCGACGATTGGACGCGGCGCTGGCAGGAGCGGATCGGCTCGCGCGAAGGCGCTCAGGCGGTGTTCATCGCCTGCGAAGGCGAGACTCCGGTTGGTTTCGCCCGTTGCTGTCGCCAGTCCAATCCAAAGCTCGTTCCGCTTGGCTTTGCGGGCGAAATCGCGTCGATCTACCTTCTGCTGCGCGCCCAGCGCCGGGGACTGGGCAGGCGCTTGATGGAGCGGCTCGCGGCGCATCTGATTTCCGCCGGCTGTGCGAGCGCCGCCGTTTGGGTCTTGCGCGACTCCCCAAAAGCCCGCAGCTTTTATGAAGCGCTTGGCGCGGAGCCTGTCGGCGTCGAGGGCGTGTGGGAAATCGAGGGCGTCGTCCTCCCCGACATCGCTTATGGCTGGCGTGATTTGCGCGCCTTGAGCGCCGGAGCCGGCTCCATCACGCGTTCACCAATAAGGTGAAACAGGCGTGTTCTGCAGCGCCTCGGATAGCCGCGCCCGCGTCCCTGCGGTCGTATCCGCTGGCAGAGCGTCGAGCGCGAAGAAGTCCGCCTCGGCGATCTCGCGATCAGGCGCGCGCGGCTCAGTGACGCGGAACGCGCGCGCGACGTAAAGCGCGACGTGGTCCCGCACCGAGAAGCGGCGATTGAAATACATGCCGAAAAGTTCGGGCGGTTCGTCCAGCAGGATGTTGGCTTCCTCGCTCAGCTCGCGCTCAAGCGCCTCGACAAGCGTTTCGCCGCTTTCGACGCCGCCGCCCGGCAAGTAAAAGCCATCCACATAAGTGTGCCGGACCAGCAGCACGCGGTTTCTTGCGTCGATGACGAGGCCGCGCACGCCCAGGGTCATGGGACGTTGAAAGCGTGCGCCCAAAGCGATCAGCCGCGACGCAAAACGCGTGCGCGTCGATGGCGCCGCGGGTCCTTCTTCAGGCTTCGTCAAAACCGCCTCCGATCGCCCGAAACTATGGCAAATGATGCGCGAAAGCACTAGTGTCGCTGACCCGTCCCGATGCGGGAAGCGCCGCGCGGCGCGCCCCGCCGTCAGAGAGGATTCTTGAACTTCCGGCTCGCCCATCTTTCCGATGCGCATATCGGCCCAATTCCTCGGCCCAATCTCGCGGAGCTCCTTGGCAAGCGCGTCACGGGCTATGTGAACTGGCTTTATAAACGCGGCGATCAGCACGATATGAGCGTGCTCGGCAAGATCGTCGCGGACATCAAAGCTCAGGCGCCCGACCATGTCGTCATGACCGGGGATATCGTCAACATCGGACTTCCCGGCGAAATCGCGCTCGCCAAAGACTGGCTCGCCTCTCTGGGCGCTCCAACCGACGTGAGCTTCACGCCCGGAAATCACGACGCTTATGTGGCGAGCGTGACGGATCTCGTTCACGAGGTTTTCGCGCCTTGGACGACGGGCGAGAGCGAAGGCGGGGGCTTTCCCTATTTGCGCCGGCGCGGCGTCGTCGCGCTGATCGGTCTCGACACCGGCGTGCCGACGGCGCCTTTCGTCGCTTCCGGGCGGCTCGGGGCGTCGCAGCTGGCGGCGCTCGCGGATCTGCTGGAGCGCGCGAAGGCGCAAGGACTTGCGCGCGTCGTTTGCCTTCACCACCCGCCGCATGTCGGCGGCGCCCGGCGGCTGCGCGGGCTCGAAGACGCGGCGGAATTCGAAAGCGTCATCGCGCGTCATGGCGCTGAACTCATTCTGCATGGGCATAATCACAAGCCCAGTCTGCACCGTCTGCCAGGGCCCGGGGCGGGGACGCCGGTCGTGGGCGTCGCGTCGGCTTCGGCCCGGCCGGGCGGGCACTACCCAGGCGCCGCCTATAATCTTTACCAGATCGAGGGCTTGGGGGACGGCATGGGCGACGGCGTCAGGATTTCGCTGCGCAGGCGTGGATTGAACGACGCTGGCGAGGTCGTTGAGCTCGAATCCGTCGAGCTGTGAAGCATAGAGCGCGCTCTAAACTTTGGGAATCGATCAATTTATCTGCGTTTGGGCGATTCCGCCCAAATGCAGCGTGATCTAGCCTGCGAGATAGGCGCGATAGATCCATGCCGCCAAGACCGCCAAGAATGCGAAGAAAGCGGTTGCGCCAAAAAACTCGGCGATGAACGCGGCGGCGCGAGTGGTTCTTTCGGAGGGGGATGTGTCGTTTTCGCGTGCGTTCGCCCTCTCGCGCGAGGCGGCGACCTTCACGCCAAGCGCCTGCGCCGCGCCGCCGCTCGCGTAATCCACCGCCAGCGCCTTTTCGCGTTCGATCAGGCGATGCGCGATGTAGCGGGTGATCGCTTCGACGAGGTCGTCGATGTTGTCGCTTTCGCGAAGCGTCACCCGGCCGTGGCGCGTGTCCTGGAGAAAGCGATAGGTCCGCCTGTCGCGATCCATCTCGACGAAGCCGATCTGGTCGATGAACAGGCGCGGTCGCTCCGCGGGCGCAACGCCAACGTCGAAAATGTCGCAATCGCGCGGCACCTGCGCCAAAACCGGCGACAGAGCCTCGCCCAGCATCTCCAGCCGGGCGATTTCCGCGGCGCGCAAATCGAAAATGGCGGCGGAGCGCTCCGCATTTTCGAGGCGCGCGCGGCGCAGCGCGCCGGAGAGACTGGCCATACGCTCGTCAAGCGAACCCGCCGGTCCCTTGCGGGCGACTCGCTCGCGCTCGACAAGAAGCGATAGGCGCTCCGCGGGCGTTGTGGACGCGTGTGGCGGGTCAGCGTCGCGAGTGTCGGCTGGCGGCGCGGGCAGGGGCTCTTCCATGTCGTCCACTCGCTGTGGCCCTCGCTGCGCGGCCGGGCATTAAAGCGTTGCGGACTATAGCGGCTCTCGGCGGCGCTGCGAAGCGCAAGCGCGACGAAGGGAGGCGGGAGTCGACTTTTTCTCCCGCCTCCGGCAAGGGATTCCATACGATAGCCGCTGATTCCGGCCATTAACGTTAAAAAACGCCGGATTCAACAAAAGGCGCGGAGGAAATCCATGGCCGTCAAACGCGGCGAATCGGACGTCAACAGCGCATTGTTCGAGCGCATTTTGATCGGCATGGGCTTTGCGGTCTTTGCGGCGTTGGAGGCGGCTGGCGGCGGCGAACACGCGATCGTGGCCGGGTTTTTCGCCGGCGCGACGATTTTCGTGCTCCGCCGCTCCTCGGAAAGCGCGCGCCAGGCGGCCGATTTCGCCGTGGATTTCCTCGCTGTCGCGACTTTTACGCTGCTGTGCGACCGCGCAGGCCTGTTGTGGCGAGCGCCGGAAACCTTCGCCGAACTGTTCCGGCTCTCGCCAGTCGGCGCGGCGACCGCCACCCTTCTCTACCTTGCCGGGGTCGTCACGCTGAGAGCGCGTTCGCGCATGGCGGTGCGCGCGGCGCTTTTCGTTTTGCCGCTGCAGTTCAGCCTGTTGATCGCTCTCGGCTCGCCGCCCGTCGCACAGATCGGCGGCGCGCTGCTCCTTGGCCTCGACGTTCCGGAGGCCTTCAGAAAAATCGTCGGGCATACGCTGGTCCTGTTTCTGCTCAACGAATCGATCGTCGTCGGCGTCCCCCTCGCGCTCGGTCGTTTTCTGCCCCGACAATGGCGTCCGCATAGCATTCTGCTCGCCTCGGCCTTCGTTGCTTCGCTGACGCCCTATATCGCAACCTCGGTCTCGTATTTCGTCGCGCCTTATTTGCCCTATCCGGTGACGGCGGTGGTCGCGACGGTGGCGGCGGCGCTCGCGCAAGCAGGATTATGGGGCCAAACCTATCTCGTGACCCAGGCGATGGCTGGCCTTTTGCGCGCGACGCCGTCGCTGCAGGTCGTGGTGTTCCATGATTGGCGGACGGGCGCCGAAAAGGGTGCCGTCTATGGCTTCGTGTTCATGGCGCTGCTGCTCGCGGTTGGACTGGTCGTGTCTTTTGCGCCCGCCGTCGCCGTCATTTCAGCCTCCGGCCCGATCGGCGGCGCGCTGATTGGCGCCGCGCTTTTTCCGCTCGCTCGCGCCATCGTGGAGAGCACCGATTCGACTCCGCCCTTCTTTGCGCGCGTCGAAGAGCTCTATCTGCATCCGTCCAACTATTTTCGCGGCGCGGTCGCCGGCGCGGCCATCGGATTGGCCCTGATGATTGGGCTTCCCGAGGCGAGTGGGAGCGGGCGGTTTCTCTTCGGCGCGGTTGCGGGAGCGCTCGCCTATGCCGGCGTCGATGCGGCGTTTGATTTCGCGGCGCTGACGCAAGGGCGCCGGCAGCATCTGCGCAGTTGGCGCGTCTATTCGCTGGGCGCGCTTCTCGGCGCGCTCGTCGCCGGCGCCGTCGCTTGGTATCTCGATGCGGGACAGGTCGAAAACATCACGGCGAAATTCTTCGCCTACACGTCGCTCGACTACGGCGCGGACGGACGTCCCATCACCGAATATGTCATTCGACCGCTCTTCTCGAAGTGGGGCGCGACGGATCTCGGCAGGGTCGACGGCGGCGTGAGGCTGCTGTTCGACGAGTCGCTCTCGGGCGTCATCCAATGGGTGTTCGCCGCGCCGCTCTTTTCGATCAATCTTTTCTTCCTTACAGCGCTCGTTCAGCGCAGCCTGCAGCCGCTTCGCCAACTCGCGAGCTGGCAAGGCCTCGACATGCTCATCGAAAACGCCGTGCGCGTTTTGCGCTGGGGCCTGTGGATGGCGCCGGTGATCTATTCCTTCCTGAAAGCTTCGCCCGACCCCGCCTGGTACAATCAGGACGGACTCATCCGCACCGGCGTCGCGAGCTGGATGAGCTACATCCTGCCGGACTCGGATTTTCGCGCCTGGAGCCTCGATATCTTCACCGCGCTTCTGGCCTATGACGCCCTGCGCGTGCTGATCTGGTTCGACCACATGGGCCTGCGCGTCGCGACGCTCGTCAATTTGTCCTTCGTCGGCGGCGACGTCGCCGATGAGAAAGCCGCGCGCTTCCTTGGAAAGGCGCAAACCAGCCGCGCGATCCCCGAAGGCATCCGCCGTTTCGGCACTTGGGCGCCGCTGCTGTTGCCCTTCTATATCCCGCGCGGCGCCGAATGGGACAAGGCGTGGAGCGCCGCCGAGCAGATGACGCAGACGCGGCCGCCGTCCTACGCCTATCTGGTCAGCGGATATCTGATCTACGCCGGCGTTGTCGCCTTCGGCCTTGTCCTCTTCCTTTTGGGACGGCTTGCGCGCGCGCAGAAAGTGACGATTGAAGGCATTACCGGCGCTGGCGGCGTGCCGGGCTCGCGGCCGTTGAGACTGACCAACGGGCTGATGATCAGCGAGTGGTTTCAGGACGGGCAAGGGGCCATGCGCATTGAAGGCGTGGCGCGCGGCGGCCCTCCGATCGACTTGACGCGACGCCCGGACGATCACGCCCACCCGCGCGGACGTTTCCTTTTTCTGCGTGAAGACGGCGGCGAGCTATGGTCGATCGGCGAGGCGCCGACGCGCTGCAGAGCCACTCAGGCGTCGCTCACCGACGCCGGCGAGAACTGCCTGTTCTTCATGGCGGAGCGCAACGGATTCGCGATCGAAGCGTGCGTCTCGCTCGCCGCCGACGAAGCGGTCGAGATCACCCGACTGAAGATCGTCAATCTCGAGCAGCGCCATCGTAAATTGATGCTGGCGTCGCTGCGTGAATGGGTGCTCAACGAGACCGGCGTCGAGCTTCGCGACGCCGCGTATAACGCGATTCACATCGGCACCTGGTACGTCCGATCGCTGAACGCGATTTTCGCCCAGAACCGTTTGCTCAAGGGCGGGGCGCGGCGCCAATCCGATCGCCGGCTGTCTCCGGAGATCGGCTTTCACGCGATCGGCGCCGGCGCCGACGCGAAGATCTCCGTCGTCGGCTATGAGGATGTGAAGTCGCGCTTCTACGGAATGGGATCGACCTATGCGCCGGACAGCATGCTTGGACTGGCGGCGCCGCGAGATCCGAAAGACGAAGGCCTGCTCTACGGCTTCGAGCCTTGCGCCAGTCTGCGCGTCGAAGTCGAACTCGCGGCCGCCGGCGCGACGGAACTGATCATCGTCGACGGATGGGCGCGCGACATGGGGCGGGCGACGGATTCCATTGCACGGCATCTGGGGATCGCCCCCGTTGCGCCTGAGACGCTGAACAGGGCGTTGTCGCGCCGCCGCGGGCTCATCCTGCCGCCCCCGCCCAAGAAGCCGCGCTACGCCTTTTCTCAAGACGGGCGGAGCGTCACGCTGGCGCCCGGCACGCCGCGTCCTTTCGGCCACGTCATCGCCAATGCCTTCGGACAAGGCGCAGTGCTCACGAATGACGGCGAAATTTTTTCCTTTCACGGCAATTCGCGACTGAACAGCTTCACTCCGTTTCGCATGGGCGAGGGGCGCATGGCGCCGGCCGGGCAAAGGATCTACGTCTATGATCTCGCCCGCACCGACGCGCATAGTCCGACGTTCGTTCCGCTGCGCCGTCGCGACGCGGAATATCAGGTGACGTTTTCGCCGGGCGTCGCCGTCTATCATTCCGAGCGCGATCATCTTCAGCTCGAGATGACGGTATTCGTCAGCCCCACGCAGCCGATCGAATTCAAGATTCTAAAGATCCGCAACAAGACCGACCATGAGCGTCTGCTGCAGATCACGCCGTCAATGGAAATCGTACTGGCGGAAACGCCGAACGAAAGTCTCGGCGTGCTGGAATCGGTCATCGACGAAAATGTGCATTCGATCTACTTCCGCAATCCTCGCAATAATTTCGTGCAGGGCTGGGCCTTTGTGACGACATCGATACCGGCGGAATTCGCCGAGACGTCGCGTCGCCGCTTCCTTGGGCATGAGAGCCGCGACCCTTACCTGCCTTACATGGTGGAGCACGGCCATCCGGACGCGGGCGCGCCCGCGCATGAACGGAAAGTCGCCGCGTTCAGCGGCGCGATCGACGTGCCGGCGGGAGAAGAAGCGGTCGTCGTCGTGGCGCTCGGACAGACGACGACGATCGAAGAAGCGAAGCGGCTCGCCGATTATGCGCGCGATCCTCACCACGCCTATGCCGAACTCGCGGCGAATGCGCGCGCATGGGACGATCAATTGTCCGTCTTGCGCATCAAGACCAATCGTCCTGACTTCGACCGCCTCGTCAACGACTGGCTGCCCTATCAATTGCTCGCCGCGCGCCTGTGGGGACGCACGGGTCCTTCACAGCGTTCCGGCGCCACCGGCTATCGCGACCAGCTGCAGGACGTGATCCCGCTCATCCATCTCGCGCCCGAGCGCGCCCGGGCTCAAATTCTGCTGCACGCCGCGCATCAATACATCGAGGGCGACGCCTGCAAATGGTGGCATCGCGCGCCCAACGGCGGCACGGGCCTCGCGGACCGCACACATTCGTCGGATCCGCACTTGTGGTTGCCGTATGTGACGATTCGCTATGTCCGCGGGAGTGGAGACTACGCCATCCTCGACGAAGTCGAGACCTTCCTCGAGGCAAGTCCCGTCCCCAAAGATCAGGAGGGCGAAGCCACCGTGCCGCTGACGTCGCGCGACAAGGATACGCTGCTCGGCCACTGCGCGCGCGGCATCGACTGGACGCTCGACCGTTTTGGCGCGCATGGCCTGCCGCTGATGGGCTCTGGCGATTGGGACGATGGGATGAATCTCGTCGGTGACGAAGGCCGCGGCGAAAGCGTTTGGCTTGGCTTCTTCCTGCATGGCATCCTCCTCGACATCGCGCCGCTGTTTGAGGCGAAGGGCGAGGCCGACCGCGCCGAGCGCTATCGCGAACGCGCCGCGAAGCTTCGGACCGCGCTTGAGAACTGCTGGCGCGGCGATCGCTACATCCGCGCCTACGCTGATGATGGCGAGGAACTCGCGCCGATGAGCGCGATGACGTCCTCATGGCCGACTCTGGCGCGCGCCGTCGACGCCGCGCGTGGACGCGAGGCGATCGAGAACGCCTTGGCCGTTCTTGGTCTCGGCGATCGCGTGCTGCTCGTGCATCCGCCTTTCGACGAACACTCGCAGCCCTATCCCGGGCGCAGCGCCGAATATCCGCCGGGCGTGCGGGAAAACGGCGGCCAATATTCGCATGGCGTTTCCTGGTTCGTCGACGCGCTGGCGAAGCTTGCCGCGCAGGCGCAACAGGAAGGCGACTCGCGCGCCGCCGACGAACTGTTTCGCAGGGCCTTCGAGACATGGATCGCGATCTCGCCGATCTCCAAGCTCGCGACGCCTGCCGCCGCCGACATCTACGGGCTGCCGCCGCATCAGCAGCCGGCTGACGTCTATAACGGCGAGGGCTATGAAGGGCGTGGCGGGTGGAGCTGGTACACCGGCGCGGCGGCCCGCATGTTGTCGGCCGCATATGCGCTGCTTGGCCTTGAATTCGAGAACGGCGAGTTGCAGCCGCGCCCAGACGCCTTCCAAACCAAGGGCGAACTGCGGCTGGAGCGCGTAGACTACCTTGGAAAGACGTTCGAAGCGGAGAAGCGTCGCCGCGTTTGGTAGCGGCCTGGAGGCGTGAGGGGTATGGCCGATCGCGTCGTTACGCTTAACGCCGGGTCTTCCTCGGTGAAATTCGCCCTGTTTGCGGCGGACGCCGACTGGCCGCGGCTGATCGTTTCGGGCGCGGTCGAAGGGCTTGGCGCGAAGCCGCGCTTTCGCGCGGCCATTGTCGATGGAGCCGCAAGCAACAGGCCGCTCGCCGCCAAGCTCACGCACAAGCAGGCGATTGCAGCGATCTTCGAATGGATCGAAGACGCTTACCCGGCGGCGGCGGTCAGCGCGATCGGGCACCGGGTCGTGCATGGCGGGCTGAGCTTCGCCGCGCCAATCATTGTCGATGCCGAAACCCTCGCGGAACTGCGCGAATTCATCCCGCTGGCGCCGCTGCATCAGCCGCATAACATTGCCGGAATCGAGGTCGCCAGGGAAGCCTTTCCGCATGTGCCGCAGGTCGCGTGTTTCGATACGGCTTTCCACCGCGGACACGCCTTCGTCGACGACGCCTATGCGCTTCCCTATTCCTACTACGAGCGTGGGTTACGCCGTTTCGGATTTCATGGGTTGTCGTATGAATATATTTCCCGGCGGCTCCGCACGATTGATCCGGTTCACGCCGAAGGCGGCGTCATCATCGCGCATCTGGGCAATGGCGCATCGCTGTGCGCGATGAAAGGCGGGCGTTCGATCGCCACCAGCATGGGCTTCTCGGCGCTGGAAGGCCTGCCCATGGGCACCCGCTGCGGACAGATCGATCCAGGACTGCTGCTTTATTTGCTCCAGAGCGACGCGATGACTCCCGAGGAACTGTCGCATCTTCTTTATGAGCGCTCGGGCCTGCTCGGCCTTTCCGGCGTCTCACACGACATGCGCACGCTCGAGGCGTCCGAAGAACCCCACGCCCAAGCCGCGATCGCCTATTTCATTCATCGCATCAAAATGGAGATCGCGGCGCTCGCGGCGGCGCTCGGCGGATTCGACGCGCTGGTATTTACGGCCGGAATTGGAGAGCATTCGCCGCGCGTGCGGGCCGGCGTGGTCGAGGGCCTCGGCTGGCTGGGGCTGACGCTCGATACGGCGGCTAATTCGCGCAATGACCCGGTCATTTCGGCGGCCCAGTCGCGCATCCCCGTGTTCGTGACGCCGACCGACGAGGAAGCGATGATTGCGCGCCACACGATTGAAACGGCAGGATTGACGGCTGCGGCCAGGTGATTGCGATCGGCGCGCGGCGGTCGCTGCAGCAGGAGCAAACGTTGATGGGGATGAGCTCGCGTCGTAACGCGTGGTCTCATTCGCGCCTCTCGACGTCATCGTCGCCGCTCTGTCGATTTGCGCCTTTGTCAGATTTCAGCCGACTAACGCTAATTTGGAGGCCGGAAAAACCACGCTTTAGCGGCTTCCGTCGCGGCGATGTAGCCAATGACGATCGCGCAGATCGCGCCGAGCAAAGAGACGGGAAGAGGCGCGAATCCGAAAAGAGCGCTCATCTTTCCGAGAAAGGGCGTTGCAAACGCCAAGACGCTCACCACGACTGTCGAGGACAGGAGCAGAGCGCTCGGCCGGCTGTTCAATGAAAACTTGTGGGTGCGGAGCACCAGAACGACGGCAAGCTCGGTGAGCAGCGACGTAACGAACCAGGATGTTTGAAAGATCGATTCCTCTGCGTGAAAAAACTGCAGCAGCACAATGAATGTTATGACATCGAAGATCGAGCTGATCAGACCGAACACGATCATGAAGCGTTGGATGTTCGTGATGCTCCAGCGCTGAGGCCGCGTCACGCTCTCGGCGTCGACATTATCCGTAGAGATCGCAATCGAAGGTAAATCCGAGAGAAAGTTGTTGAGCAGCACCTGCTTCGCCGCGAGCGGCAGGAACGGCAAGAAGGGCGTCGCCAGCGCCATGCTGACCATGTTGCCGAAGTTGGCGCTCGTCGTGATGGAAATATACTTGAGCGTATTGGCGAACGTGCGCCGCCCGTCTTCGACGCCGACGCGCAACACGTCGAGATCGCGGTCGAGCAGGATAATGTCTGCGCTCTCGCGCGCGACATCAACGGCGCCATCGACGGAAATGCCGACGTCTGCGGCGTGTAAAGCCGGCGCGTCATTGATGCCGTCGCCCAAATAGCCGACAGAATGGCCGGTACGTTGCAGAGCGCGAACGATCAGCTCCTTTTGCTGAGGATCGATCTCGACGAACAGATCGACGTTGGGCGCGAGGCGCCATAGCGCCTCGCCGGCAAGCGACGCCAATTGATCGCCGGTCAGCATCGAGCTTGGGTTAAGACCAATGGACTGCGCCAGATGCGCCGCGACGTAGCGATTGTCGCCAGTAACGACTTTGATGCGAACGCCAAGCGCCGCAAGATCGCTGATCGTCGATTGGGCGTCGGCTTTGGGCGGATCGTAGAAAACAAGGAATCCCCGGAACGTCATGTCCGTTTCGTCGCCATGCGTATAGTCGGCGCGCGCGGGGGCGCGACGCGTCGCGACAGCGAGCACGCGAAAGCCTTCGGCGCTCCTCTCCTTGAAAATTCGCTCCAGCGCGTCGCGCCTCGCGGCGTCCAGCGGGTGTTCTGCGCCGCCGACGTCCAGAGTCGCGCATATGGCGAGCACATTTGCGAAAGCGCCCTTGGTGACGATGACATGTTCTGAAGCGTTTTTTGCGTCGAACACCACGACCGTAAGCCTGCGGCGGATGAAGTCGTAGGGAATTTCGTCAACTTTCGAATAGCCCGCAGTGCTCAATCCAGCGCTTTCGGCCGCCGCGATGATCGCGGCGTCGAGCGGATTTTCGATGCCTGTTTCGAAAGCAGCGTTGAGATAGGCGAGTCGCCGAACCTCGTCCGAACTTTGGCCTGCGGGATCCAGCGCTTCGCGAAGGACAATGACGCCCTGCGTCAGCGTGCCGGTCTTGTCGGTGCACAGAACATCCATGCTGCCGAGATTTTCGATCGCGTCGAGACGGCGAACGATCACGCCGCGCCTGCTCATCGCGCGGGCGCCGGCGGAAAGCGTCACCGTGATGATCGCCGGCAGTAACTCCGGCGAAAGCCCAACCGCCAAGGCGACGGCGAAGGAGAGCGACTCAAGCGCGGGTCGGCGGAGCAACAGATTCACCGCCAACACGAAAAGGACGATGAGCACCATCACGCGGATGAGCAGATAGCCGAACTGTCTCACGCCGCGCGCGAAATCCGTTTCTGGCGGTCGCCCTGCGAGTCGCGCCGCGATGGCGCCGAATTCGGTTTGGCGGCCGGTTCGCACCGCCAGCACCTTCGCCGTTCCGCTGCGCACCGACGCTCCCAGAAAGACGGCGTTGGTGCGCGCCGCCAGCGGCGCGTCGGCCCGCACGACGCCCGGGCGCTTTTCAACAGGGAAGGATTCCCCTGTCATGCTTGCTTCGCTGACAAGAAAGTCCGCCGCCTCAAGCACCAGCCCATCGGCGGGAATGAGATTGCCTGCCGACAGCAGGAGGATGTCGCCAGGAACGACGGACGCGAAGGGCGCCGAGCGTTCGACGCCGTCTCGAACCACTCGAACCATGAGCGCCAGGCGGCGTTTGAGCTCCTGAACCGCCTGAGACGCGCGATACTCCTGAAAGAACCCGAGCAGCGAACTGCCAAGCACGATCGTCAGAATGATCGCGGCGTCGACCCATTCGCGCAATATGAGCGAGACCGCCGCGGCGAAAACCAGAATCAGGACAAGCGGGCTTTCGAACTGCCGCAGCAGCAGACGCGCCGCGCTGAGCGGGGCGGCGTCCTCGACGGCGTTTGCGCCGACGTCTCGCAGCAATGCGTCCGCGCGCTCAGACGAGAGCCCTGTCGGGCCCGAGCCGAGCGCGGCCATCAGTGTTGAGGCCTCTTGGCTCCAATAGGCGCGCGGGTCGCCGACCTGGTTCATCTCGATCTCTCCCGTGTTGGGCGCATGCGGCGAGCGCTCGCGAGAATGAATCTCAGCGACAGACGCGACGGCGGCAAGAACAAGCGCAATTGCTGTTGCAGAAAAGGCACATCCGTCGCGAAACGGCGTAAACGCGTGGTCGAAGCGAAAGGTTGGAATTGCGAAACGCCTCTCGCCTTGCTCATTTGCCCTCCAGCCCTTCTGAAGTTCGTAACGGCGAGGACAATGATGGCCCATAAATTCTTGACAGGCGCTGTTATGGCGCTGGCGTTCGCAATCGGATCGGCGATCGCCGCGGATTTGCCCTCCCTCAAGGCGCCGCCGGCCTATCTTCCGCCGCCGCCGCCGGCATGGACCGGTTTCCATGCGGGTTTGAATGTGGGCGGCGCATGGAACGCAAGCACGGGGACCAATTTCGCTTCGGCGCCCTTTCTCATCAATGGCGCCGACAATGTCCCGTGGGCGGCGGCTGCAGCCATCGCAGGGACGGGCAGCGTCGCGACGAATGGCGCCGGTTTCATTGGCGGCGGCCAACTCGGCTATGATGTGCAATTCAACGGCGGGTTTCTCGCTGGAATAGAAACGGACATCCAGGGCGTCGCCGGCTCGAACGGCGCCGCCGCGGTCGTGACGCTTGCGCCCACACCGGCGCCGGGGCTCAACCTGCTGACGAGCGTTGCGAGCGGCAAGTCGCTCGATTTTCTTGGCACGGTGCGCGGTCGGCTCGGCTATCTCGTAACGCCGACATTGCTTGCTTATACGACCGGCGGACTGGCTTACGGCCAGGCGACGTCTACCACGAGTTTTTTCCAACACGTGCCTAATGATTTCTCCGGCTTTTTGTTGCTCGGCGCCAGTCAGGGACGATTTTCGCAAACGCGGGTCGGTTGGACGGCCGGCGGCGGACTGGAATGGATGTTTTGGCCGCAATGGAGCGCCAAGATCGAATATCTCTTTTACGATCTCGGCGCCGCCGCCTATCCCGTCGCGATGACCACCGATTGGCAACTCACGAACCTGTTGTTCGCTAACGCCACTCAAGCGCGCACGCGCTTCGACGGTCGTGTCGTCCGCGTGGGTCTGAACTATCACTTCAACTGGGGCGTCGCTCCGGTCGTCGCGAAATATTGATTCGCCCGTAGGGAAAGCCGGCAGAGAGGTCCCGTCGTATGCTCACTTCCATCGCCGGTCGGTCGGTCATCGTCACCGGCGGCAGCCGAGGCATCGGCCGAGGCGTCGCGCGTGTTTTTGCAGCCAAGGGCGCGCAGGTGCTGGTGGTTGGCCGTGACCTCGCGCAGGCCGAGGCGACGGCGGCGGCGATTCGGACGGAAGGGGGACGCGCCAGCGGGTTTGCCGCCGATGTCGGCGCTCCGGGCGATGTCGAGCGGATGGCGGCCGCGGCGCTCGAGCGGCACGGCGGCGTCGACATTCTCTGCGCCAACGCCGGCGTCTTTCCGGCCGCACGGCTCATGGAGATGACGCTGGAGCAATGGAACGAGGTGTTGTCCACCAACCTTGCCGGCGCCTTTCTGAGCGTGCGAGCCTGCGTGCCTGCGCTGGCGCGCAGCGGTCGGGGGCGGATCGTGCTCACCTCCTCCATCACCGGCCCGATCACCGGCTATCCCGGCTGGACCCATTATGCGGCGAGCAAGGCGGGACAACTCGGCTTCATGCGCACGGCGGCGCTGGAACTGACGCCGCTCGGGATCACCATCAACGCCGTTCTGCCGGGCAATGTGCGCACCGAGGGGCTCGACGCGCTCGGTGAAGACTATTTGGCTCAGATGACGGCCTCGATTCCACAACGGCGGCTCGGGAGCGTCGAGGACATCGCCTACGCCGCGCTGTTTTTCGCCAGCGACGAGGCCGCCTACATCACCGGCCAGACGCTGGTGATCGATGGCGGACAGGTGTTGCCCGAGTCGCTGACGGCGCTGCAGGAGATGGGGCGGTGAGCGGCTTTGGCCACAACGGGTCGCAGACTTGGTTGAGTTGATCGAAAGGCCATCCCAAACATGCCGCAGAGGTCCGGCAGCGATCAACGGCCTCCGGCGCAGGACCCTGTCCAATGGCGGATGCCCCGCGCGGCTTCGACTGCGCTATTGGTCTGGAAGCAGTTGCCGACGTGGTGCATGGCGGCGCCTGCATCCATCTCTGAGGGCGCCAGGGCGTAATAGTCAGTGTGGCGGGCTTGCGCTCGCGCCGCCCGGCTTGCGGCCACAGCCGGCGCTATCGAGGCGCTGAGAACGGCGAGGATTGCAAGGGCCAGGGTTGCTGGCCGGAGACCGCTTTTGTCCATTTCATTCCCCTGCATCAATGGAAGCTGCCGCTTCCATGATCATATGAGCCTACAGAATCATCATGTTGCACAATAATTATTCACGAGCTTCTGCTGAGCTAAAGGGCCACGCGGGGAAAAAATGGTGGAGCCAGTGCCGCCGTGGCAGGTCATCCAAAGAGCGGCAATGGCGGAAGACATCGCCCGGACAGAAACTTAGCGAGGGGAGGCGCGTTCGACTCTTGGACGACTCTCGACTTCCGGGGTCATCGCCCTCGCGACGGCGGTGGCGATCCCCTTGGCGACAGCCTGTGCGACCAGCGCGCGCTATCGGCGCGAAGGTCGGGAGTGTTCGATGGGGAGCGGCGACTTTGCGGCGGCATGTCATCGAACAGGATGATGCGCCACTTGAACTCTTTACGAGAAAAAGTTGAGTTTAATGGTGCCGCTTGAGGGATTCGAACCCCCGACCCCCTCATTACGAATGAGGTGCTCTACCAGCTGAGCTAAAGCGGCGATGGCGCGACACGCTTTGCGTGCGCGGCGGGTCACTCTTATCGGCGCGCGGCGGCTTTTTCAAGCAGCCTCGCGCCTTGCCAGCGCAGGGTCGCTCAGAATTAACGACGCGGCGCGGCAAAAGCCAAATAGGCCTGCGCGACGGCGCATGCGATGTCGGGCGTCGCGTTGACCGGCGTGCGGCGCCAGTCCGCGAGCGCGCCGCTCCAGAGGCGGATCGCGCCGGCGTCAGCGAGCGCCGTGAGATAGGCGTCGATCTTGCCCCGGCGGCCGGGCGGCGGAACGACATAGACCGGGGCGGCGGTTGCGATCGCCTCTCCCACCATATTGACGCTGTCGCCGGTGACGATGATCGCGTCGGCGTTCGCCAGCATCGAAAGATAGGGGTTCTCTCCCTCTCCATCCCAGAAGAAGCCGCTCGGGGCGACGAGAACGCGCCGCAGCCTCTCGCGCAGCGCTGTGGGCGTGCGTCGCGACGCGGTGGCCATCACGCCGCGCCCGCTCGCGAGCAGCGAAGCGGCGATGTGCTCCAGTTCGGCGATGTGCGCCGCGCCATAGGCGCCATGCCGGCTGTCGCCGCCGACAATGAGCGCGATGCGCGGGCGGCGCAGGACGGCGATTCGGGGATCGGGCGCAGCGCGCGCCGCCGCGAGCCGCTCGGGGGTAATCCGATTCGCCGGCGTGAGCGGCGAGACGACATTGGCGGCGCAGAGGCAATCGTGGCGCGGCGCGACGATGAGATCGGCGGCGCCGGGCCCGTTCGCGGGCTTGTTCAGATAAACCGTGAATATTCGCCCGCCGGAGTCGCGCTTCAGTCGCTTGAGCGCTGGGATCGTTCGTCGTCCCGCGGCGATCGCGATATCGGGGTGGGGCAGGGCGTATGCGAAGCCGTCCCGCGGATCGGCTGGCGCAAACGGCGCGAGCGCTGCGTAAACAGCGCGCGGCGCGACACGGCGAATATCGGGCGTCACGCCCAGCGCTTCGGCGACGCCGAGCGTCTGCGCCTCATGCCCGGCGCGGCCGTCGGAGAGAATGCGAAGCGTCGTTTGCGGCGGAAGGTTCGGGATGCTCGAGGGGCCCCCTCCCTGTTCCCCCGCTAAAGCGGGAGAGGGGACCCCAATCACGAAGGTTGCGCGGTATGTCGCATCGTCCCGAATCTGACTCCCTCTCCCGCGAAGCGGGGGAGGGTTGGGGAGGGGGCGGCGTCCTCGCGCCTCACCCAAAGGCGACCTTAAGAATCTCGTAGCTCTTGCCGCCGCCCGGCGTCGTCACTTCCACGGTGTCGCCGACGGTCTTGCCGATGAGGGCGCGAGCGATGGGGCTCGTGATCGAGACCCGGCCGCTCTTCACATCGGCCTCGGTCTCGCCGACGATCTGATAGGCCTTCTCCTCTTCGGTGTCCTCGTCGACGATCGTGACCGTCGCGCCGAATTTGATCGTCGAGCCCTTGAGCTTCGATACGTCGATGACTTCCGCGCGCGACAGCTTGTCCTCGAGTTCGGCGATGCGGCCTTCGTTCAGCGACTGCGCCTCTTTCGCCGCATGATATTCGGCGTTCTCCGAAAGATCGCCGTGCGCGCGCGCTTCAGCGATCTGCTGAATGATGCGCGGACGGTCCTCCTGCTGTCGGCGGCGCAATTCTTCGGTGAGCGCGGCGTAGCCGCCGGCGGTCATGGGTACCTTGTCCACCATTGCTTTCGCTTTCTAGTCTTTTCTTGAGCTTCGCCAATCACGCGGCGCATCGGCGGAGGTTGCGCCCGCCGAACTGCGGCCATGCGCTAAAGCATAGGCCGCCAAGTGGTGGTCAAATGTTACCGCACCGCCGCTTGCGTCGCAGAACTCCCAAATTTCACTTGGTCGCGTTCGGCGGAAAATAGTCCTGCAGCGCCCGGACCCTGAGGTCTCCCGATACATAGGCGCGTATTCCCTGGGCCGCCGCGACCGCCCCCGCCAGGGTGGTATAATACGGAACCTTATGCAGAAGCGCCGCGCGGCGCAAGGAGCGCGAGTCCGCAAGCGCCTGCGCCCCTTCGGTCGTGTTGAAGACGAGCGCGATCGAGCCGTTCTTGATCGCGTCGACGATATGCGGCCGTCCCTCCGACACTTTGTTCAATTTCTGGGCGGGAATTCCTCGCTCGACGAGATAGCGCGCCGTGCCGCCCGTGGCGACGATGGAGAAGCCAACCTCCTTCAACAGGCGAACCGCCGGAATAATTCTGCCTTTGTCCGCATCCCTCACCGAGACGAAAACGACGCCCTCGCGCGGAGCCTTGGTGCCGCCGCCGAGCTGGCTCTTGACGAAGGCGGCGTCAAACGAGGCGTCGAGACCCATGACTTCGCCCGTCGAGCGCATTTCGGGGCCAAGGACCGTGTCAACGCCTGGAAACCGCGCGAAGGGGAAGACGGCCTCCTTCACGCCGACATGCGCCGGCTTCGTGTCGAGCGGATCGAAGTCGACGAGCTTCGCGCCGGCCATCACCCGAGCCGCGATCTTGGCGATGGGGCTGCCGATCACCTTGGCGACAAAAGGCACGGTGCGAGAGGCGCGCGGGTTTACTTCGAGCACGTAGATCTCGCCGTCCTTGAGCGCGAATTGCACATTCATCAAGCCGACGACTCCGAGCGCCATGGCGAGGCTTTCGGTCTGCGCCTCGAGCGCGGCGATCGTCTCGGGCGCGAGCGAGCGCGGCGGCAGCGAGCAGGCCGAATCGCCTGAATGAATGCCCGCCTCTTCGATATGCTCCATCACGCCGGCGATGACGGCCTCGTCGCCGTCGGCGAGACAATCCACGTCGATTTCGATGGCGTCGGTCAGATAGCGATCGAAGAGCAGCGGATTCTTGCCGAGCACCGTATTGATCTGCCCGGTCTTGTCGTTCGGATAGCGCGCCTTGATCTCGGACGGCACGAGGCTCGGCAGCGTGCCGAGAAGATAATCGTCGAGATCGCTTTGATCGCGGATGATCGCCATGGCGCGGCCGCCCAGCACATAGCTTGGGCGCACGACGAGCGGCAGCCCAAGCTCCTGCACGACGATCCGCGACTGTTCCACGGAATAGGCGATGCCGTTTTTGGGTTGCTTCAGCCCCAGCTTGTCGAGGAGCCGCTTGAAGCGATCGCGGTCCTCGGCGAGGTCGATCGAGTCGACCGGCGTGCCCAGAATGGGCGCGCCTGCCTGCTCGAGGCCGTGCGCAAGCTTCAGCGGCGTTTGCCCGCCATATTGCACGATGACGCCCACAAGCTCGCCGTTGGACTTCTCGACATCGAGAATCTCGGCGACGTCTTCATTCGTCAGCGGTTCGAAATACAGCCGGTCGGAAGTGTCGTAATCCGTCGAAACCGTCTCCGGATTGCAATTGATCATGATCGTCTCGAAACCGGCGTCGGCGAGCGCGAAGCAGGCGTGACAGCAGCAATAGTCGAATTCGATGCCTTGCCCGATACGGTTCGGACCGCCGCCCAGAATGACGATCTTGTTCTTTTCCGAGGGCTGCGCCTCATTCGCGGGACTCCCTATGAACGGCGTCTCATAGGTCGAATACATATAGGCCGTGGGCGAGGCGAATTCGGCCGCGCATGTATCGATGCGCTTGTAGACGGGCCGCACGTCAAGACGGTGGCGCATGTCGCGCACGTCTTCTTCTTCCAGGCCCGTAAGCGTCGCGAGGCGCGAATCGGAGAAGCCCGCGAATTTGAGCTTGCGAAGATTCTCGGCGTCCTCGGGCAGGCCGTATTTTTTGACCTTGTTTTCGAGCGCGACGATTTCCGCGATGCGCTCGATGAACCAGATGTCGATCTTGCTCGCCTCGTGAATGGCTTCAGCGCTCATGCCGAGCCGCAGCGCCTGGCCGACGACGAGCAGCCGGTCCGGCGTCGGCGTGCCGAGCGCGCCGCGCAGCACATTCATGTCGTCGCCTTTTCCGAAGCCTTCGATCTCGATGTCGTCGAGGCCGCAAAGGCCGGTCTCCAGCGAGCGCAACGCCTTTTGCAGCGACTCGGCGAAATTGCGTCCAATCGCCATCGCTTCACCGACCGACTTCATGGCCGTGGTCAATATCGGTTCGGAGCCCGGAAATTTTTCGAAGGCGAAGCGCGGAATTTTGGTGACGATATAGTCGATCGTCGGCTCGAAGGACGCAGGCGTCGCCCCGCCGGTAATGTCGTTGGCGATCTCGTCGAGCGTATAGCCGACCGCCAGCCGCGCCGCGACCTTGGCGATCGGAAAGCCGGTGGCTTTCGACGCCAGCGCCGACGAACGCGACACGCGCGGGTTCATCTCGATGACGATCATCCGGCCGTTTGAGGGATCGACCGCGAATTGCACGTTCGAGCCGCCGGTTTCGACGCCGATCTCGCGCAACACCGCGATCGAGGCGTCCCGCATGATCTGGTATTCTTTGTCGGTCAGCGTCAACGCCGGCGCGACGGTGATGCTGTCGCCCGTGTGCACGCCCATCGGATCGATGTTCTCGATGGAGCAGATGATGATGCAGTTGTCCGCTTTGTCGCGGACGACTTCCATCTCATATTCCTTCCAGCCGAGAACGCTTTCTTCGACCAGCACTTCATTGGTCGGCGAGGCGTCGATGCCGCGCTCGACGATCTCGATGAACTCCGCCTTGTTGTAGGCGATGCCGCCGCCGGTGCCGCCGAGCGTGAAGGACGGACGGATGATCGCCGGCAGCCCGATATCGTCGAGCGCCTCGAGCGCGGCGGGCAATGTCTTGACGTGATGCGAGCGCGGCGTGTCGAGGCCGATTTTCGTCATCGCCTCGCGAAACAGTTCGCGATCCTCGGCCTTGTCGATCGCATGGGCGGTCGCGCCAATCATCTCGACGTCGAATGTTTTCAGCACGCCCATTTTTTCGAGGCTGAGCGCGCAATTGAGCGCCGTCTGTCCGCCCATCGTCGGCAGCAGCGCGAAACCGCCGGGTGCCGCGTAGCGCTCCTTCTCGATGATCTTGGCGACGATTTCCGGCGTTATCGGCTCGATATAGGTGCGGTCCGCCATGTCCGGGTCGGTCATGATCGTCGCCGGATTGGAATTGACGAGAACGATCCGATAGCCTTCCGCCTTGAGCGCCTTGCAGGCCTGGGTGCCTGAATAGTCGAATTCGCACGCCTGGCCGATGACGATTGGGCCGGCGCCGATGATCATGATCGTGGAAATGTCGGTTCTTTTCGGCATGCCGCCTCAGTTGTCATCCGCTCGTCAGCGCTCTTTCGCCCTCATGCCGAGGAGCGCCGTAGGGCGCGTCTCGAAGCAGGAGGGCGAGATGTGTCCAGCGGTCTCCTCCTCCTTCGAGACGGCGGCTGCGCCGCCTCCTCAGGATGAGGAAACCTTTCGTCTTTTGCCCGGCGCACGCCGCGCGGGAGGCGAGCGCGCATAAAAAAGGGCCGCGTTTCCGGCCCCTGGACCGGAACGCGTCCCGAACTTGCCCGTCATTTCGTCGGCGAACCGGCGATGCGGGCGGCGAGCGGGGCGCGCCCGGCTCGAAAGTCGCCGACTGTCTAGACGAGATTGACGGTTATGTGAAGGGGCGGCGAGGGCGGGATAGGGGCCTCCGAGCGGCGAGATCGCGCCGCAGGCCGACGAATTGCGCTATCATCCCGTTCCTCGTCGCTTCGAAATGGCGCCCATGCGGATTACGACCTGTTTGCTTTTTCCGATGTTGCTTTTCATCGCCGGCGCGGGGCGCGCCCAGGCCGGCGACCTTTCCGACGTCTTGGCGCAATGCGCGGCGTGTCATGGTGTGGAGGGGATCGCTAAAAGCGCCGACGTTCCGCACCTTGCCGGCCAGAACGAACTCTATCTCCTCAACCAGATCAAGGCGTTCAAAACCGGCAGGCGGGCGCATAAGGAGATGCGCTACATGAGCCGCCAAATGTCTGAAGCCGAGATGCGGGACATCGCGCGCCACTACGCCGCGATGCCGCGCTGAGCATGTCGACGGCGCGCCAGCTTGCGACATATGCTTCGGTCGGCGTCGGCGCGACGCTCGCGCATTACGCCATTCTCATCGCATTGGTCGAAGGCGCGGGCTGGCGCGCCGTGCCGGCGACGCTGTGCGGCTATGTCGTCGGCGGCGTTGTGGCCTATCTCCTGAACCGGCGCCACACCTTTGCAAGCGATCGGCCGCATGCCGAGGCGACATGGCGCTTTGCGCTTGTCGCTTTCGTGGGCTTTTGCGTCACCTATGTCTTGATGAGCCTCTTCGTCGATCGCTGGGCCGCGCCTTATCTCCCGGCGCAGATGGTCACCACCGTGCTGGCGATGTTCGTGACCTTCGCGCTGAACAGGCGGTGGACGTTTGGGTGAGGCGTGGCAGCCTTCAGCGCGTCATGCCCGCGCTTGTCGCGGGCATCCACGCCAAGCCATCGCAGTGATTATTGGAGGATTGCCCAACGCCGGATCGCGTGGATGGCCGGGGACAAGCCCGGCCATGACGTGGCTGTAATTCGCTGTGCGCGCTAGGGCCACTTCACCAGCGGCGGCATCGACGAGAGGATCGAGTCGACGTTGCCGCCCGTCTTCAATCCGAAGATCGTGCCGCGGTCGAAGAGCAGATTATATTCGACATAGCGGCCGCGCCGCACGAGCTGCTCGTCACGCTGCGCCGCGCTCCATGGCTTGGTGAAATTGCGCCGCACGAGTTCCGGATAGATCTCGACAAAGCTTTCGCCGACATCGCGGGTGAAGGCGAAATCCTTATCCCAGGCGGAGTTCTCGGCGTCTCCGGCGCTGTTGAAATAATCGTAGAAAATCCCGCCGATGCCGCGCGGCTCGTTGCGATGGGCGAGAAAGAAATAGTCGTCGCACCATTGCTTGAAGCGCGCATAGTCGGCGACCTTGTGGCGCTCGCAGGCGCCGCGCATCGCGGCGTGAAAGGCGATCGTGTCGGGGTCGTCCTGCGTGCGGCGCGCGTCGAGCACCGGCGTCAAATCGGCGCCGCCGCCAAACCACGCTTTCGTCGTCACGACGAAGCGCGTGTTCATATGCACGGCGGGAACATTCGGGTTCCAGGGATGTGCGATGAGCGAAATGCCGGTCGCGAAAAAGCGGGGGTCTTCCGCCGCGCCGGGAATCTGCTTGGCGAATTCCGGCGCGAAGGTCCCAAAGACCGTCGAGCAATGCACGCCGGCCTTTTCGAACACCCGGCCATGGATCATCCCCATGCGTCCGCCGCCCCCCGGCGCGCCGCCGATGTTTCGAGCGGCGCTTCCTAAAGTCGCGCCGCTGTAATCCGTCCGGCTCCATGCAGTGAGTTCGAACCGTCCCGGTTCCTCGGCATCGGGGGCGAACGGCCCCGGCGCTTCGTCCTCCAGCGCTTCGAACGCCGCGATGATGCGCAACTGCAGAGATTCGAACCAAGCGCGCGCGGCGTCCTTGCGGGCTTCGAGCTGATCGGGCGCGGCGTTCATCGACGTCTCCTCTTGTCGCCGCTTCATCCCGCCGGCGCCGCGCCTTGTCAATTCAGCAGGACTATTGCGCCAGGGCGATCGGGTGAAGGGCTTCCTCATCCTGAGGAGCGTGCGCAGCACGCGTCTCGAAGGACGAGGAAGCCCGCTCTCGCGTATTTTTCCTTACCCTCGTCCTTCGAGATGCCGCCTGCGGCGGCTCCTCGGGATGAGGGTGAGGAAAACAATCCTTCCCGATTCCCCTGACTACTGCGCCATCTCCGCGACTTTCATCTTTGAGTCGCGCCGCTCCGCTGGCGCCGTCGCCGCGGCGAAGCCGGCGCGCAGAAACTGCGCGAGCGCCGTCTTGACGTTTCTGCCGCGCTCGGTGAGCTCGGTGACATAGCAGGAGCGGGGCGCGCCATTCGGCCACCCGCGGTTCTTCGCTTTCGCCTGGCGCATGTCTTCAAGCACCTGCGCCTTAACCTCGCGCGAGTCCTTCATCGTGATGAGTCCGTCAGCCGACAGATGCCGGTCCGCATTATGGTCTTCGACCATTTTCTGATTCGGCGACTCGAACTCGCACAACTTGCCCTGGTCGCCTACATAAAGAAGGCGCTCCACCCAGCTGGCGCGAAGCGATCGAATGTCGTCCGGCAGCATGTCCTTCATGTCCGCCGGCAGAGCCTGATAGATCGGCGTCGCCTGCGCGATTTGATCCACGCGGAACGCCGCCTTCACATTGAACCCTTCGATGCTCTCAATCTGCGTGAACTTTACGAATAGCTTGCCGATAGCGCCGCGCGCCTCTGAGAGATTGGTCACAAACGCATAAAGGGCGACGCAGAGAAGCGCGGTCAGCAGAGCCGCATTGAGAGATTTCAACGCCCGCTCCCAAAGCATCAGCGAGATGCGAATAGTCTGGTGGGTCATAGCGCCCTCCCGAAATCATTGAATATCGCCTTAATATGCTGCGACGATCGCAGACTAAAAGGTCATTTCGCCATTGCGCCGTGCGGCGGCGCACCTGTCTAAAGCGCGCGCAACTGCCGGAGCGCCTCGCCCATGACCATCGCCGCGGCGACGGCGACGTTGAGCGAGCGCATGCCAGGCCGCATGGGGATGCGGATCGCCAGATCGGCGGCGGCGTGCACCTCTTCCGGCGCCCCGGCGGATTCGCGGCCGACGAGCAGAATGTCCCCCGCGCGGTAGTCGCAGTCGAGATAGGACGCCGCCGCCCGCGTCGATAGCAGCAGCAGCCGACGGCTCTCGCCCGCTTGGCCGGACGCAGCCCGCCACTCTTGAAAGGCCGTGAAGGATCCATGTCGGTCAATCGTCACGTGATCGAGATAGTCCATGCCGGCGCGGCGAAAATCGCGATCGCTTGTGGGAAATCCGGCCGGTCCGATAATCGCCGCGGAGACGCCGAGGCACGCGCATGTGCGCAGCATGGCGCCGGCGTTCTGAGGAATGTCCGGCTGATACAAGGCTAACGTCAGAGAAGCCATGGGTGCGTTCGAGTGGGAGAGATACGAATTTGCGGCATATCGCCGCGAATATCGGCAGCGGTCTTGTGCGGCAAGGCGGATAGCCAAATTTCCCTGTGTCGGCTTGTGGACAGCGGCGGGGATTCGCGTCACATATCACCTCCGCCCCGCCGCAGCCTTGGCATTGCCATCGTGCGGCGCACCGCAGCGATTGGCTGGAAGCGGCGAAACGTGGAACGATCGCCTTGGGCGCAGCCGCCGCCTCGGCCGCGAAGACTTGAGAGCGTTGGGAGAGGTTCGAGCGTGACAAGCAAAGACACCGCCGTAAAACCGGCGGAGCCAAGCCGGCGGGACATTCTCTACATCGCGACGGGCGCCGCCGTAGCAGGCGCCGCGGCCGGCATGGTCTGGCCGCTGATCGCCCAGATGAACCCGGACGCGTCAACCCTCGCTCTGGCCTCGACGGAAGTCGATCTTTCTACCGTTCCTGTAGGCCAGATTGTTACCGTGAAATGGCGCGGCAAGCCGGTTTTCGTGCGTCATCGGACGGCGGCCGAAATCAAGGCGGCTGAGGACGCGCCCTTGTCGGCGCTGCCCGACCCGGAGCCCGACGCCAAACGCGTTCAAAAACCTGAGTGGCTCGTCGTCATCGGAGTCTGCACGCATCTCGGCTGCATTCCGACCGGCAAGGAAGGCGAATTCGACGGCTGGTTCTGTCCGTGCCACGGCTCGGTCTACGACCTCTCGGGGAGGATTCGCAGCGGCCCGGCGCCGACCAATTTGGAGGTGCCGCCTTACGCCTTCATCGCCGAAAACAAAATTAAGATCGGCTAGCCAAGGCCAAGCGCCTTCAATTTCCCGCGCGAGATTCCGAGAGCACCAAGCCCATGGAAGGACATTCCCAATACACGCCCAAGAGCGGCTTCGCTCGCTGGTTGGAGCGCCGTCTGCCGATTTTGAGCTTCATGCATGATTCCTTCGTCTCCTATCCGACGCCAAAAAACCTGAACTACATGTGGGTGTTTGGCGCGATCTTAAGTTTCATGCTCGTCGCGCAGATCGTCACGGGCGTCGTCCTTGCGATGCATTACACCCCGGAGACGACGCTCGCTTTCGATTCCGTCGAAAAGATTATGCGCGACGTGAATTGGGGAACCATTTTGCGCTACGCGCACGCCAATGGCGCGTCGATGTTCTTCCTTGCCGTCTACCTCCACATCTTCCGCGGCATGTATTACGGCTCCTACAAGGACCCGCGTGAGGTCCTGTGGATTCTCGGCGTCGTAATCTTCATGCTGATGATGGCCACGGGATTCCTGGGCTATGTCTTGCCTTGGGGGCAGATGTCGTTCTGGGCGGCGACCGTCATCACCAATCTTTTCTCCGCCATTCCCGTCGTTGGAACCGCAATCACGACCTGGCTGCTCGGCGGCTATTCCGTCGACAATGCGACGCTCAACCGCTTCTACGCTTTGCACTATCTGTTGCCGTTCATCATCGTCGCCATCGTCGCGCTGCACGTATGGGCGCTGCATGTGACAGGCCAGAACAATCCGGCCGGCGTCGAGGTGAAGGACGTCAAGAGGGACACGGTTCCCTTCACGCCGCACGCGACCATGAAGGATGCCGTCGGCATCGCGGCTTTTCTCGTCGTCTACGCCTGGCTGACGTTTTTCGTGCCGAATTACCTCGGCCATCCCGACAATTACATCGAAGCCAATCCGCTGGTGACGCCGCCGCATATCGTGCCGGAGTGGTACTTCCTGCCGTTCTATGCGATCCTTCGCGCGATCCCGAACAAGCTGATCGGCGTCATTGCGCTCTTTGCATCGATTTTGATCACCGCGGCGCTGCCGTGGCTCGACACGTCGAAGGTGAAATCTGCCGTGTATCGGCCGCTGTTTCGCAAGGAGTTCTGGATTTTTGTCGGGGTGTGCATCGGGCTCGGCTATCTCGGGGCGCAGCCCGCTGAAGGCGCATATCTTTGGTTCGCCCGGGTGCTCTCGGCCTATTATTTCCTCCACTTCTTGGTGATTTTGCCGGTCCTCGGCAGGATCGAGAAGCCGGAGCCGACGCCTGAATCCATCGACGCTTCGATCGTGCGAGGGAAAACCTCCCATGTCTGAAGCGCACAGAAAATCGCGTCGGCTCGTCTCATCGATGAAGCGCCGGGCGCTCATTCCCGTCGCGGTCGCTGCGACGCTCGCGCTGCTCGGCCCTGCCTGGGCTCAGGAGGAGGCCCCGCCGTCCACAACCGATCAAGGCGCCGCGCCTCCCGCGAAGGAAGCTGATAAGGCCGCCGAGCCTCCCGCGAAGGAAGGCGATAACGCCGCCGCGCCTCCCGCGAAGGAAGCCGAGAAGGTCGCGGCGCCTCCCGAGAAGGAAAAGGCGGCGCGGCACGAGAGCGAGCGCCATGAGCAGAAGCCCAAGCGCTTCGATTGGAGCTTCGCCGGCGCCTTCGGTCGCTACGACAAGGCGCAGTTGCGCAGAGGTTTCAAGGTCTACAAGGAGGTCTGCTCCTCCTGCCATTCGATCAAAATGCTCGCCTTCCGCAATCTTTCGCAGCCCGGCGGACCGGAGTTTCCCGAAAAAGAGGTCGAAGCGCTGGCCGCGAGCTACAAGATCAAGGACGGCCCGAATCAGGCGGGCGAATATTTCGATCGGCCGGGTCGCCCCAGCGATCGCTTCCCCCCGCCTTTCGCCAATGAACAGGCGGCGCGCGCCGCGCTGGCCGGCAATTATCCGCCGGATATGTCGGTCTTGGCCAAGGCCCGAGGCTATTCTCGCGGCTTTCCGCTCTTCCTGTTCGACGCTTTGCCGGGCTTTTCCTACCAGGAGCACGGCGTCGACTATATCGTCTCGCTGATGGAGGGCTACGAAGACCCGCCGCCAGACGTGAAAATGCCGGACGGACAGTTCTACGATCCCTATATGCCGGGTCGACGCATCGGCATGCCGCCGCCGCTTTCCGAGGGCGTGGTGACTTATGAGGACGGCGCGCCGCAAACGATCGACCAATACGCCAAGGACGTCGCAGCCTTCATGATGTGGGTCGCCGAACCGCATCTTGAATCTCGCAAACGCATCGGGCTCGGCGTTGTGGCCTTCCTGCTCGTCTTCGTCGGGCTGCTCTATTTCACCAAGCGCAAGATCTGGTCGAACGTGCCGCATTAGGCGGGACGCTCGCCGGTCGAGCGCGAATTGCGCCGCGAGAGAGCGGCGAGCAGAACGCAGAGCTATCTGGCGACGACCATGCCGCCGCCATGAGTCCCACGTCGCGTCGCGCGACGCCGTCACTTGATCTTCTTCAGTTCGGCGAGCGCGCTGGTCGCGTGCGTGACGGCGCGCGCGGCGTCGCCAAACCGAGAACGCATTTCGGCCAAGCGCAGATGCCTGATCGCGCGATGCAGCAGCTTATTGGCGGCGCGGTCTCCCTCGAGGGCTTTTTCGTGCAGCGCCTCACGCGCATGGCCGAGCGCGCTCATCACATGCTTGACGATCTCCTTTGAGTCGCCCTTCGCGCCGTCGTCTATCGCCTCCTGAGCATGCTCAATCGCCGCCTGCACATGGATTCCGATGCCGGCAATTGCTTGAGCGCCGGCGAAGGCGAACATCAGAGCGGTCGAAATCGCGAACAGGCTCATTCGGCGCGTCATTTTCATCTCCCTGTCGCCGCCAACGGGCTCGCCTCAGCCTAGCCAAGAGTTAGGGTGCCAGCGAAAGCGTCTCAATCCTTCCTGGCGTCGGCGGTTTCTTGATTGAAGGCGCCAAATCGGGCACAAGGCGCTAGCGTCTCTGGGCTTCCGTCGCCCGCCAATTTTCCCGGAAAGGTTGCAATGTCGGAGATTATGCGCGTCGGCATCGCGGGTCTCGGCACTGTCGGCGCGGCGGTGGCGCGCCTGCTCCGCCGCCAAGCCGAGGCGCTCACGGCCCGCACCGGACGGCGCATCGTCCTGGCGGGCGTTTCGGCTCGCGACGCGGCGAAGGAGCGGCGCGCCGACCTGTCCAGCGCGGAATTTTTCCAAGATCCGGTCAAGCTCGCGGCCTCGCCGTCGATCGACCTCTTCGTCGAATTGATCGGCGGCTCGGAGGGGCCAGCGAGAGCCTGCGTCGAAACCGCGCTCGCGCATGGCAAGCCGGTCGTCACCGCCAATAAGGCCCTGCTCGCCGCGCATGGCTTGCATCTCGCAGCTCTCGCGGAGGAGAACCATGCCGCGCTCGCCTTCGAGGCGTCGGTCGCGGGCGGCATTCCGATCGTCAAGACGCTGCGCGAGGGGCTCGCCGGCAATTCGGTCGAGCGCGTCTATGGCATTCTCAACGGCACCTGCAATTACATCCTGTCGCGCATGGAGCAGGAGCAGCTTTCCTTCGAGGAATGTCTGAAGGAGGCGCAAAGACTGGGCTACGCCGAGGCCGATCCGACCTTCGACATCGGCGGTTTCGACACCGCCCACAAGCTTGCGATTCTCACCTCGCTGGCGTTTGGCACGCGCATCGCCGCCGGCGCCATCGATATCGAGGGCATTGAGCGCGTGACGCTCGCCGACATCGATGCGGCGGCCGAGCTTGGCTACCGCATCAAGCTGCTCGGCGTCGCGCAGCGCACCGCCGACGGCGTCGAGCAGCGCGTGCATCCGACGATGGTCAGCAAGAATTCCGCCATCGCCCAGGTGATGGGCGTCCTGAACGCCGTGACCATCGACGCCGACGCGGTGCATGAGCTGACGCTTGTGGGGCCGGGCGCCGGCGGCGACGCCACCGCCTCGGCGGTCGTCGCCGACATCGCCGACATCGCCAAGGGCGTGCGTTCGGCGCCCTTTGGCCTGCCGACCGCGAAGCTCGCGGAGCTCAAGCGTATGCCGATGCAGCGTCACGAAGGCGGCTATTACATCCGCATGTCGGCGCGCGACGTCGCCGGCGCCTTCGCCAAGATCGCGACGCGCATGGCCGAGCGCCGCATATCGCTTGAAAGCATCGTGCAGCGCGGCGCGCGGGGCGCGCCGGGCGATTGCGTCGATGTCATCCTCATCACCCATGCGACGAGCGAACATCTCGTGCGCGAGGCGCTGGACCTAATTTATCAGGACGGCGTCATCGTTTCGCGCGCGCAGGTCATCCGCATCGAGCGCGAGTAGCGAGACATGACGCAGCAGCCTGAAACCGACGCGTCGAAGATCGACCGCTACCTGACGTTGGAGCTGGCGCGCGCCTCAGAGCGCGCCGCGGTCGCCGCCGCCAGATTCCGGGGACGCGGCGATGAAATGGCCGCGGACCTCGCCGCGGCGGAGGCGATGCGCGAGGAGCTGTCGCAGCTTCCCGTGCGCGGGCGAATCGTGATCGGCGAGGGCGATGCGGACGCCGCGCCGATGCTCTACATCGGCGAAGAAATCGGCGCGGGCGTCGGTCCCCGCGTCGATCTGGGCGTCGCGGCGCTCGAAGGCTCGACGCTTTGCGCCAAGGACATGCCGGGCTCGATGGCCGTCGTCGCCATGGCGCCGGCGGGATCGCTCCTGCACGCGCCCGACGTTTACATGGACAAGATCGCCATCGGTCCGGGATACCCTGAGGGCACGGTCGATCTCGATCGCGAACCCGGCGACAACATCAGAGCGCTTGCGATCGCCAAGGGCGTGCGGGCGAGCGAAATCACGGTGAGCATTCTCGACCGGCCGCGCCACGCCGAAATCATCCGCAATTGCCGCAACGCGGGCGCGTGCGTGCGCCTCATCACCGATGGCGACGTTGCGGCGATCATTCTCACCACCCATCCTTCGGAAACCGGCGTCGACATGTATCTTGGACGCGGCGGCGCTTCGGAAGGCGTGCTCGCCGCCTGCGTCCTGCGTTGCGCGGGCGGCCAAATGCAGGGGCGTCTGGCGCTCGAAACGCGTGATCAGATCGCGCAGGCGCAGCGTTTGGGTCTTCTTGATCCGCGCCGCAAATATTCGGTCGGCGACATGGCGGCCGGCGACGTCGTCGTCTGCGTGACCGGCGTCACCGCCGGGCCGCTCGTCGGCGGCGTGTCGCTCGGCAAGACGACGATCGACACCGAGACGATCGTCTATCGCTCGGCGACAGGCACGATCCGCCGCATCCATGCGATGCATCGCGCCGCCGGGAAGTTCGATTGACGTTGGCCCTAATACGTCCGGCCGGTCTCGAGCTGGGTTTTGGCGTCGAGCTTGCGCCTTGGCGGCGGCGGATAATCCGGCGGCGGGGGCTGTGTCGCGCAGGCGGCGAGCGACAAAGCGATAAGCGAAGCAAGGATCAGATGAAGGCGTCGCATCAGTTTCGTCCGCATTTCTCATGGTGGCGCGCATCTTCGCGCCTGTTGCGTAAGAGCGTGGCTTTGGCGACGGAATTATGTCCGTCGCGCGCCGGCGGGACGGCGCGCCGATGACTCCCGCCGCTCATATCTCCGCCGCAATCGAGGTGCTGGACGATGTTGCAAAGCGCCGCCGACCCGCCGCCGAGGCGCTAAAGGACTGGGGCAACGCGCATCGCTTCGCGGGCTCGAAGGATCGGGCCGCCATCGCCAGCCTCGTTTTCGATGCGCTCAGGAAGCGCGCTTCGGCCATCTATGTCATGGGCGCTGATGATTCCCGCGCGATCATGCTGGGCGCGTTGCGCGAGGCGCGCGGCCTGGACCCAGAGGCGATCGCGGCGTTCTGCTCCGGCGTGGGCCATGCGCCGGCGCCGCTTTCCGGCGACGAGCGCGAACGGCTGGAGACGGCCTCGCTCAATGCCGCGCCCGATCATGTGCGCGGCGACTATCCGGAATGGCTGGCGTCGCATTTTGAGGCGGCGTTCGGCGCGCGCGCGGCCGAAGAAGGCGCGGCGCTCGCCGCCCGCGCGCCTGTCGATCTGCGCGTCAATATTCTGAAATGCTCGCGCGAGCAGGCGCTCGAAAAGCTCGCGCATCTTTCTCCCGCCCCGACGCCGCTTTCGCCGATCGGGTTGCGCATCGAGGCGGGGCAGGGGCGGGGTCCGGCGCTGACGGCTGAGACCGCCTATGTGAAGGGGCTCGTCGAGCCGCAGGACGAGGCCTCGCAGCTCGCCGCGCTGCTCTGCGCCGCTGGGCCGGGCGAGCAGGTTCTCGATCTTTGCGCCGGCGGCGGCGGCAAGGCGCTGGCGCTCGCGGGGCAGATGCATAACCGCGGGCAGGTCTACGCCTATGACGCGGACGGGCGGCGCCTCATGCCGATCCATGAGCGGCTGGAGCGCGCCGGCGCCCGCAACATTCAGGTGCGCGCGCCGCGCGGCAAGCTCGACGTGCTGGCCGATCTCGAGGCGCGCTGCGACCTCGTGCTGATCGACGCGCCCTGCACGGGGACCGGCGCGTGGCGGCGCCACCCCGACGCCAAATGGCGGCTCGCGCCCGGCGCGCTGGACCGAAGATTAAAGGAGCAGCGCGAATTATTGGCGATGGCCGTCCGCTTCGTGAAGCCCGGCGGTCGGCTCGCTTACGTCACCTGTTCGGCGCTGCGCGAGGAAAACGAGGACCAGATCGCGGCCTTTCTCGCCGCCAATCCTGATTTCGCTGCGCGTTCAGCCGCCGAAATTGCGGAAGGCGCAGGACTCCCTGACCTCGCCCGCTTCGCCTCGCCGCACGGGCCGGGCATCCGCCTGTCGCCGGCGACAAGCGGCACGGACGGGTTTTACGTTTGTGTCATGAGGCGAAAGTGAATTCGCCCCTGAGTTTGTGCAAATGTCGAGCGTTAGCGTCCCCTCTCCCGCGAAGCGGGGGAGGGACAGGGAGGGGGCATGACGCACGGAAAACTGCCCAAGGTCGCCTTCGCCCGCAAGCTTCGCCGCGATATGTCGAATGCAGAGCGGCAGCTATGGTCGGCGCTGCGCGGCCACCGGTTTCATGGGCTGCAATTCCGCCGCCAAGCGCCTTGCGGCCCCTATATCGCGGATTTTCTTTGTCACGCCGCCCGACTGGTCGTCGAGGTTGACGGCGCGACCCATTCCACGAGGGCCGAGTTCGCTCGCGACAATCGACACGACGCGTGGTTCGAGGACAACGGCTTTTCGGTCTTGCGCGTGACCAATGCAGCGGTCTACGCAGAATTCGACGGCGTGCTGGAAACGATCCGATTGCGCGCCGAGGATAGACTGCCCCCACCCCAACCCTCCCCCGCTTCGCGGGAGAGGGAGTCCGACTCGGGTCCCGCCGACGAACCGCGCACTCTGCGTCGTTAGGGTCCCCTCTCCCATCCGAAGTCGGCTGTTGCCGACTTCGGCGTCGATGCGCAGACCGGGAACACCCGGTTTGCGAAGCGGGGGAGGGACAGGGAGGGGGCCTACAAAAAGAGAACCCATGACCACCGCGCCCGACGCCTTCCATCACGACATCGCCGATCGCCACGACAAGGTGCTGATCGTCGATTTTGGCTCGCAGGTGACGCAGCTCATCGCACGGCGCGTGCGCGAGGCGGGCGTCTATTGCGAGATCGCGCCGTTCCAGAACGCCGAGCGCGCTTTCGCCGAGATCCGCCCCAAGGCGGTGATCCTCTCGGGCGGGCCGTGCTCGGTCACGGACGAGGGCTCTCCCCGGGCGCCGCAAAGCATCTTCGAGTCCGGCGTGCCGGTGCTCGGCATCTGCTACGGCGAGCAGACGATGGCGACCCAGCTCGGCGGCAGGGTCGAAGCCGGCCATCATCGCGAGTTCGGCCGCGCCGATGTGACGGCGCTGGAGCACAGCGCGCTGCTCGACGGCGTGTGGGAGAAGGGCGGCAGCTTTCCCGTCTGGATGAGCCATGGCGACCGCGTGACGAAGCTGCCGGAAGGCTTTCGCGTCATTGCCGCCTCGGAAAATGCGCCCTTCGCCGCGATCGCGGATGAACAGCGCCGTTATTACGGCGTGCAGTTCCATCTCGAAGTCGTGCATACGCCCGACGGCGCGAAGCTCTTGTCGAATTTCGTGCACAAGGTCGCGGGGCTGAAGTCCGACTGGACCATGGCGGCGTTCCGCCAGGAGGCGATCAAAGCGATCCGCCATCAAGTGGGCGACGGGCGCGTGCTCTGCGGACTTTCCGGCGGCGTCGACAGCGCCGTCGCGGCGGTGCTCATTCACGAAGCGATCGGCGAGCGCCTCACCTGCGTCTTCGTCGATCACGGCCTGCTGCGGCAGGGCGAGGCGGAAGAAGTCGTGCGGCTCTTTCGCGATCACTACAACATTCCGCTGCATCACGTCGAAGCAGCGGACCTGTTCCTCGGCGCGCTCGAAGGCGTCGACGATCCGGAAGTAAAGCGCAAGACGATCGGACGACTGTTCATCGAGACCTTTGAAGCCGAAGCCAAGAAGATCGCGCAGGACGGGCGCGGCCCGCCGCAATTTCTCGCGCAAGGCACGCTCTACCCCGATGTCATCGAGAGCGTCTCCTTCACCGGCGGCCCGTCGGTGACGATCAAGTCGCATCATAATGTCGGCGGATTGCCGGAGCGCATGAACATGCGGCTCGTCGAGCCGCTGCGCGAACTTTTTAAGGACGAAGTGCGCGCGCTCGGGCGCGAACTCGGCCTGCCGGAAGCTTTTGTCGGGCGCCATCCGTTTCCGGGGCCCGGACTCGCCATCCGTTGCCCCGGCCTCATCACCCGCGAGAAGCTGGCGATCCTGCGCAAGGCCGACGCCGTCTATCTCGACGAAATCCGCAAGGCGGGATTGTATGACGAAATCTGGCAGGCTTTCGCGGCGCTCTTGCCAGTGCGCAGCGTCGGCGTGATGGGCGACGGGCGCACGTACGATTACGTTGTCGCGCTGCGCGCGGTGACGTCAAGCGACGGCATGACCGCGGATTTCTATCCCTTCGACATGAATTTCCTCGGCCGCGCCGCGACGCGCATCATCAATGAAGTGAAGGGCGTCAACCGCGTGGTGTACGATGTGACGAGCAAGCCGCCGGGGACGATCGAGTGGGAGTAGGGGCCGCACCCACTATAGAGCCCCATCCACATCCGTCCGCGCAAAATCGTCGCCGACGTAGAGCAAGGGGCAGGAATGTTCCTTTGCGGCTTCATAGGCGAAGCAATCGCCGAAATTCAGTCCCGCCGGATGCGAACCCTTGCCCCATCGCGCATAGGTCTCGGCGACTCGCCGCGCGGATGCAGGCGTGACGCTCAAAACGTCGAAGCCGAGCCCTTCGATAAGACGCGACATTTCTTCCCCGACGTTGCGTCGCTGCGAGACAATGAGAGCTTCCGCCAAAGTTACCGCCGAGATCAGCACCGTCTTTTCGGCTTCGAGGACCTTGCTGCATCTTTCGGCTTCGGCTTCGTCGAGTATGATCGCCATCAACGCGGAGGTGTCCACGGCGATCATTTCGGCAGGCCATTCTCGTCATAAAGGAAGTCATGGCTGCGGGCGGCGTCGGCGCCTGCGGTCGCCTTGGACGCGCCAGAGGCGCGCACTGCTTGAAGCAGCTTGCGGCGCGCTTTGCGGTCTAAAGAGGCCTTGGCCGGCGCCAGACGAGCGGCGGGCTGGCCATGCCGCGTGAGGATGATTTCCTCCCCGGCTTCGGCGCGCCGGACAAGCTCGGTAAGCTGGCCCTTGGCTTCGGTCACGGAAATCTTCATGCAGATGCTCTAATGGACCAATAGATGGTCCAACTCCCTGTTTAGACGAGCCGCGGCGCCGGGTCAATGTTCCGTGTAGCGCGTCGCTCGCGCTGTTTGCTCGAGCGGACCATGATAAAGTTTTCGTGCGCAATGGCATGAATGGATGATCATGGCTCGTGAGGAATATGCAATCTTCCCCAAATTGCGGGACGCGCTAATTAGCGTGACGCTCGATCCTTCTTAATTTGAAGAGGTTGTTGTTATGCGAAATCTCCTAATCCTTGCAATCGCCGCCTGTGTGGGCGGCGTCGTTTTCTCCTCGGTGGCGAGCGCACGTCCGGTGACGACGGACGATTGCCTCTCGCGCGGGCTTTGCGCTTACGTCAACACAAAAGGTCGCGTGACATGTGGAAAATGCCCGGGACAGCTAAAGTCATCAGTCTGGTTCGCGACGCGCGCCCAAGCGGCTTCGAAGCGCCTCAAGTAAGTCGCGTAGTCGCTCGGTCGCCTGCGGCTGCGATCACTCAGGCATGATCCGGCAGGTAGGAGCAGAGTTTCCATGCATCCGCTGCTGATCCGGGCCCTGGCCGTGGCGCTGTCCATCGGCCTTTATCTCGCGCTGGCGATCCTCGGCGCCGGCGGGGTTGACGCTTACTTCGCCAATCCGGCGCGGACGGCGCTGGTCGTCGTCACACTCGCGCTTGGAGCGGCGTCGCTCTTTGTCGGCGGCAATCTCAGCGCCGGCCTGCGCGAGGACCGCGGCAATCGGTGGGTCATCCCGGCTTTTTTCGTCATCGGACTTCTCGGCGCCTATTTGCCCGCCTGGGCGGACCGCCAAGGACTGTGGAGATTGGACGGGGACGCCGTGCGGTGGCTCGGAGTCGCTCTCCTCGCGGCGGGCGGGGCGTTGCGGCTGTGGCCGGTCGCCGTGCTGGGGCGCCGGTTCAGCGGCCTTGTCGCCATTCAGCCGGGCCACGAACTCGTCACCACGGGACTCTACAGCCGCATCAGACATCCGAGCTATCTCGGCTTGCTGATCTCCGCGCTCGGCTGGGGGCTGGGCTTCAACACGGCGGTGGGCGTCCTTATGGCGTTGGCGAATATTCCGCCGCTTGTCGCGCGGATGAACGCCGAGGAACGCTTGTTGAGTTCCGAGTTCGGCGCGGCCTATGAGGCCTATCGCGCGCATACGGCGCGGCTCATTCCGGGCGTATATTAGCTTGCCAGTTTTGGAAGCGGAAGGCGGCCGCAGCATCACTACGGATCGCCAACGCGGCAAAGGGAACTCATGAAGCGTCTGCTGTCGCGCCTGTTGCTGCTCAGTGTTTTCATCGCGCTGCCGGCGCAAGCCGGCGACGTCATAAAGCTCGCGCCGGGCGGTAGCGCGATCTTTTCGCTGCAGGAGAATGTCACAACCGGCTATTCCTGGCGCATCGATCAGGCCGCGAGCCGTGATCTCGACATCCTGGCGATATCGGATGGCGGCCGCAGCGGCGGTCGGCGGAGCATGGTCGGCAGCCCCAGCATGCGCCATTGGAAAATCCGCGCACTCAAACCCGGACGCGCCGAAATCGTCTTCGCCTATCAGCGGCCATGGGAGCCCGCGCCCGTTCAAACCCGCAGCGTTCAGGTGGAGGTCGCGCCTTAGAGCTGGTTCCGAAAAAGTTGACAGACTTTTTCGACGAGAACCTGCTCCAACATTTTGATTTTGAGCGATTCCTTATCGATCACATGATTCCATGTGATCGGGAAGCGCTCTCGTTCAGGCGTCGCTCTCGCGCGGGGATTTCATCGCGTCTTCGAGACTCATCATCGCCGAGCCGGGTTTCGCTGGCTTTTGTTGACTCTCATGCGGCGCCCAGCCCGACGCCCAGACGATTTCGAAGCTCGCGCGCACGCGTCCGTCGGCGTCGCAGAAGCGCTCAGCATAGATTTGCGCCGCGCGCGCGACGATGTCACGCCGCAAAGGTTTGCGTGAGCGCTTGACAAGGACGTTGGCGGCGCCCATTGCGCGCAGATCCTTCATCAGTCCGAAGAATGACTCATAGCGCAGCGTGAAGCTGTCGACGTCGGCGACCGGCAGAGCGAAGCCGGCGCGCTGCAGCAGTCCGCCCATGTCGCGCACGTCGACGAAAGGCGATACGCGGGGACTTGCGCCGCCGGTGATTTCTTCTTCGGCCTGTGTGAGTGCGGCGCGAAGCTCGACAAGACTGGCGCCGCCGGCGAGGCAGGCGAGGAAGAGTCCGTCCGGCGCAAGCATGCGTCTCGCTTGCGCCAGCGCGCCCGGCAGATCATTGACCCACTGCAGCGACATGCCGGAGACGATCAGATCAAATGAGCCCGGCGCGAAGGGCGGAGCTTCCTCGTCAGCGATGACGTCGCCGGCAAAGCCGCTCGTGCGCAAAGGCCGCGCACGGCCGCTCGCCACGACGGCTTGCGCGAAATGTTCGCTTGGCGAACCGAGATCGAGCGCGCGCGGAAATTCGCGCTTCACGGTCAGCAGGCGATCGAGCAGATCGTCGGCGACGCGCGTCATCAGGAAATCCGGCGCGCCTTTTGACATGGCGCGGCGCAAGCGCCGGCGCAGCAGCGCGCGATCAAAAATTTTCGGCGGTCCAGCTGTCTCGCTCATGCCTTATTACCACGCCCGCGCCAGTTACCCTGCAAGTGCGCAAAGCGCATGAATTTCGACGAAAGGATGGCGCAAGCTTGCAGCGATGATCTGAAGCGAAGCGGTCGCGACGATAGAACATCCCAAATTATCTTAACGTTAAGCCATAACCTGAAAACGCGAAACGCTTCGACAAGATCATGGCGAAAGTTAGACTGCAGCCATTCGAGAAGTCGCTGTCGAGGCTTCAACATGTAGGGTGTAGCGTCATGCGTAAACTGTTTGCTTTTTTGCGTCGATCCCACACCGCCAAGTCAACCGGAACGTCAATCGGAACGCCAACCGGAACGCTTCAGGCAGTTTTGATGGCGACAGTCGTCGGACTTGGCGTCGCCGCGCTTCCGCAGGACGCGAACGCGCGCAACATCGTCTCTTTCTCTCCCCACGTCGCTCCCGGCACCGTCGTGATCAGCGCCAGCCAGCGGCGGCTTTTCTACGTCGTCGACACCGGAGTCGCCATCAGCTATCCCGTGGCCGTTCCCAAGCGCGGCAAAGAATGGTCGGGCGCGACCTCCATCGAGGGAAAATATGTCAATCCCGACTGGGTTCCGCCAGCGGTGGTGAAGGCCGACCACCCGGAACTGCCGAATTTCATTCGTGGCGGCTCACCGCGCAACCCGATGGGCGTGCGCGCTTTGACGCTCAGCAGCGGCGAAGTGGCGATCCACGGCACGACCCAGAGGATGCGCGCGTCAATCGGCACGGCCGCCTCCTACGGCTGCATCCGAATGTTGAACGAGGATGTCTCCGACCTCTACGACCGCGTCGACGTCGGATCGCCGGTCATGATGACGCGCTAGCCCAGGCGATCCATCAAAAAACGCAAGCCTCGCCCGCGACCGAGCGGACGAGGCTTTTTTTGCTCTCCGCAAGGGGCTCGCGTCCACCGCGCGATTTCGTCTTTTATCCAGAGCTTTTTTTTGGCGCGCGCAGCTGTGGAAGAGGGCGGCTGCGCCATGGACGCAGGCACGCGAATCCCGCAGTCTCCGCCCCGAATACGGTCTGACGATCGCTTTTTTGGCGTCAGAGTTCTTGCGTGGAGTATAGTGATCGCAAGAGATGATTCGACTTTGAATCAATCGCTTGAAAAGGAGGCGCCCTCACGCAAAGCTCCACGACGCATCGTCGCCTGTCTTTTAGTCGCCGCGTTATGCTGACATTGAGAAAAAGGTTGGCACATGCTGATCGCAACGGAAAAAGAAACGGAACGCGCTGAACATCCGGTGGATGTTGTGGAGCAACTGGCGGCCACCAATGATTGGTCCTTCGATCGAGACGATGAAGACGAGATTTCCATTTCCGTCGCCGGAGCTTGGACGGAATATCACGTCGCTTTTACTTGGCTTCCGCAACTCGAAACGCTGCACGTCAGCTGCGCCTTCGATCTCAAGGCGCCCGAGCGTAGGCGCGGCGAACTGATGTCGCTCGTCAATGCGATCAACGAGCAGATGTGGATCGGGCATTTCGACTTCTGGCCGAAGGAGGGCGTGGCGATGCACCGTCATGGCCTCATCCTGACGGGAGGGGCGCAGCCCTCGGCGACGCAATGCGCGGCGTTGCTCGACAACGCGCTTCAGGCGTGTGAGCGGCATTATCAAGCCTTTCAATTTGTGCTCTGGGCCGGAAAGAACGCTCGGGAAGCGCTCGCCACCGCCAATTTCGAGACGAAAGGCGAGGCGTGACCGACGCGGGCGGGCTGCGCGGAAAGTCGGTCGCTCTGATCGGCGCCGGAAACATGGGGCTGGCGTTGCTCGAAGGCTGGGCCGCGCAGGATCTGCTGGGCGCAGTGTCAATCGTCGAGCCGCAGCCCTCCCAGCGGCTGCAGGAGTTGTGCGCCGCGCAGGACTACGCGCTGAACGGCGCGGCGGCTCCATGCGACGCCGTGGTTCTCGCCGTTAAGCCGCAGGCGCTCGAGTCGGGCGCCGCGGCGGCGGCCCCTTTCGTGGCGCGCGACACCGTTGTCGTGTCGATCCTCGCCGGCAAGCGCACCGCGGACGTCGCCACGCGCCTGCCGACGCAAGCTGTGGTGCGCGCAATGCCCAATACGCCGGCGGCGATCGGGCGCGGCGTGACCGGCGCCTTCGCCAGCGCGGCGACGAGCGCGCCTCAGCGCGCGTTTTCAGACGCATTGCTGAGCGCCGTCGGCGGCGTCGAATGGGTCGATGACGAGGCGCTCATCGACGTGGTGACGGCGGTTTCGGGATCGGGTCCCGCTTATGTCTTCTATTTCGCCGAATGCCTTGCCGCCGCCGGCGCCGAAGCCGGTCTGCCGGCCGCCCTCGCGGCGCGGCTGGCCCGCGCGACGGTCGAAGGCGCCGGCGAACTGATGCGCCGACAGCCCGAGACAGGCCCTGACGAATTGCGCCGGCGCGTGACCTCGCCAGGCGGCACGACGGCGGCGGCGCTTGAGGTCCTTGAGGCGCCGGACGGCCTCGCCGCGCTGATGCGCCGCGCCGTAGCTGCGGCGAAGCGCCGGGCAGGGGAACTTTCCGGTTGAAACGGCGCACGCCTTGTCCCGCCGCCCGGCGACAATAGAATACTGACTAGAAAATTCCTTCGGACCTGGAGACAGACATGACCAGCGGCGGCTCCCGCGACCGAGTGATCGATGCGACGCTTCGGCTCGCCACGCGGCGAGAGTTCAGCGACGTGACGCTCACCGATATCGCCCATGAGGCCGGCATCTCGCTTGCCGATCTGCGCGAACTTTTCCCATCGAAGGGCGCGATCATGGGGGCATTCTCTCGGCGCATCGACCGGGAGGTTCTCGACGCGGCGCCCAAGGAAGCCTCGCACGAACCCGCGCGCGAGCGGCTCTATGATGTTTTGCGCCGCCGACTCGACTCGCTCGAACCGCATCGTGAGGCGCTGGCGAGCGTCGGCCGCTGGGCGGCGCGCGATCCGCTCACCGCCGCGGCGCTCAACCGCGAGACCGTGAACTCGATGCGCTTCATGCTGGAGGGGGCGGACATCGACAGCGAGGGGCCCGTCGGCTCGCTCAAACTGCAGGGGTTGGCGATGGCCTGGAGCCGCGTGCTCGAGGATTGGTTCGCGGGCGACATTCATGACGCCCTGTCGACGCTCGATCGCGAACTCACGCGCGGCGAGCGCTACGTCGATCGGGCGGAGGATTTCGCAAGATTGACGCGGCCGTTCTATTCCTTCGCGCAAAGCCTGTTCGGCTGGCGGACGCGACGGGGTGGACGCGATTACCACGACGACGACAGCGGCTATCCCCACGCGCGCGCGTGATGGCGCGCGGCTGCCCTTATAGCGGCAGACTGGCCGTCGCGCGCAAACCGCCGAGCGGGCTGCGGTCGAGCGTAATGTCCCCGCCATGGCCGCGAGCGATGTCGCGTGCGATGGCGAGGCCCAGACCCGAGTTTCCGTCGTTCTGGTTGCGGGATTCGTCGAGCCGGTAGAATGGCCGGAACGCGTCCTCGCGACGCTCGACGGGGATTCCGGGCCCGTCGTCGTCGATATGCACGGTCATCGTCGCGCCGTCATTGATCACTGAGAGTTCGATCCGCTGCCCGTAGCGTTGCGCATTGCCGACGAGGTTGGCGAGCAGCCGCTTGATCGCCGCCGGCCGCGCGACGATTGTCGGATCGCCCTCAATCTTCACGGACGCCGCGAGACCGCGCTTCTCGGTGTCCGCCTTCAGTTCGTCGAGGATGGCCGCGATATCGGTGGGCGAGGACGTTTCGTCGCCGTCGCCGCGGGCAAAGGCGAGATACGCCTCGACCATGCGCTCCATCTCGTCCACATCCTTGCGCATTTCGGCGGCTTCATGCGAGTCGCGCATCAGTGCGAGCGAAAGCTTGAAACGCGTGATGATGGTTCGCAGATCGTGCGAAACGCCATTGAGCATCGTCGTGCGCTGCTCGATCGCCCGTTCGAAACGGCGTTTCATGTCGAGAAAGGCGGCTCCCGCCTGACGCACCTCGCGCGCGCCGCGCGGACTGAAAACGACATCGCGGCCTTTGCCGAACTCCTCGGCGGCGCGGGCCAGCCGCAGGATCGGCCTGATCTGATTGCGCAAAAAGGAAGTGGCGATGGCGAGGATGATGACCGAGGCGATCGCCATCCACATGAAGAAAATATAGGAGTTGGAGGCATAGGCGTGCGTGCGCGTGGCGAGCATTCTCAACGTCGCGTCGTTGAGCGCGACGCGGATTTCGATCAGGCTGCCGGGAAGCGCGGTGTTGATCCAGAAGGGCTCTTTCAGTCTGCGCGAGAGTTCCTTCGTGAGCGCCTTGTCGAGCAGCGAGAACAAGGACGATTTTGGCGCCGGCCCTGGCAGGTCCTGCTTGGGGAGAACCGCAATCTCCATATTGAGATCGAAGGCGGCGATGCGGCGCAGTTGCGCGTGATCCGGGTCGTCAGGGAACGTTTGATAAATATCGACGAGCGCCGCCACTTGCCGGGCCATCCCTGCGGAAAGACGGTAGGTCACGACCTCCCAATGCCGCTCCATGAAGACATAGGCCACGGCGGACTGGAGGAGCACGACCGGCAGGATCACGATCAGCAGCGCGCGGGCGTAAAGCCCTTTCGGCATGCGGTCATGCAGCCAGTTGGCGAAGCGCCGCCACAGATTGCGGGGCGCGGCGAGAACTTCCGGTAAGACGACGGTCATCGTGACGACTCTATCATTTCAGCGGTTGGCGCGCAGCGGGTCGATGAGCAGACGATAGCCGTGGCCGCGCACCGTCTGAAGATAGCGCGGGGCATTGGGATCGGTCTCGATCTTGCGCCTCAATCGGGCGATCTCGACATCGACGCTGCGCTCGCTTGCGCTTCGTGCGGGGTCACGTTGCGCCAAAGTTTGGCGCGAGACAATGGCGCCGCCGCTTTCGGCCAGCGCCCGCAACAGATCGCGCTCGCGCGTCGTGAGTCGGACCGCCGCGCCGTCGTGCAGCAATTCGCCGCGCGACGGATCGAAGACGAAATCGCCAAAGCGCTTTGGTCCCGCGGGTTCTGCGGGACGCGCGCGGCGCAAGATGCTGGCGATGCGCAGCGACAATTCCCGCGGATCGAAAGGCTTGGCGAGATAGTCGTCCACGCCGGCTTCAAGCCCTTCGACGCGGTCCGCCGTCTCGGTAAGCGCCGTCAGCATCAGAATGGGCGCGGAGCGCAGCGGTTCGGCGCTCTTGCGCAGCCGCGTCGCGAAGGCCGTGCCGCTTTCGCCAGGCATCATGACATCCAGAACGATAAGATCGAAGGCGATATCGCGCATTCTGTCGCTCGCATCCCGCGTGTCGGCTGCAGCGCTGACGAAATAGCCTTCGTTCATCAGATAGCGCGACAGCAGGGTGCGAATGCGCTGATCGTCGTCAACGACGAGGATATGCGCCGCTTTCGCGTTCGGCGCGGCGCGTTGCGGAAAAACCGTCATGTCGCGCCGCCGGCCGCCTTCGCGCATGCAAGATGCGCTCGTACGCGCTCACGCTCGCCGGAGTCGATCATCGCGAACAGGAATTTTGAGGCGGCGCCGCGCGCCGCAGGCGGGAGCTCGTCCATGACGTTCCGGAAACGCGCTGATTGCAGCGCCGCCAGATCGCGCGCGAGCGTCGCGCCCTTTGGGGTCGGATAGAGAAGGCGCTGACGGCGGTCGACGACGCCGGCGCGCGCCTCGACGAAGCCCGCCTCAAGAAGCTGTTTTAGCACGCGGTTCAGGCTCTGCTTGGTGATTCTCAATATATCCAGTAGCGCGGCGATGGTGAGGCCGGGGCGACGGTTGACGAAATGGAGCACGCGGTGATGCGCCCGCCCGAACCCATAGTTCTCGAGCAGCCGGTCGGCGTCTCCCACGAAATCACGGTAGGCGAAAAAAAATAATTCCACGAGCTCGAGAGCGTCGCCGTCGCCCGTGGCGACCGCCGCTTCTGCGGCCGTATTCCGCCAAGCGGCGACGCCGGGCGGCTCGGACATTTTTCTCGCTACGAGTTCATCCACGCTATTTATTGCCTGACGTTTTGGCGCGCGCTATTTACGTCAACTATATTGACATAAATCTGACCGATAGCTAGTGCTGACCAAGCGTCGCAGCGCCTTGTTTGGCCTCTCGATCGCGTCTTCCCGGAGTTCGCCATGTCGCTTCCGCCCTTCGATCAGCGCGACGGATTCATTTGGTACAATGGTGCGCTCGTTCCGTGGCGCGAAGCGAAGCTTCACGTTCTCTCGCATGGGCTGCATTACGCGTCCTGCGTCTTCGAAGGCGAGCGCGCCTACGGCGGGACGATCTTCAAATCGCGCGAACATTCCGAGAGGTTCCATACGTCCGCTCGGATCCTCGATTTCGAGATCCCCTACAGCGTCGAAGAGATCGACGCCGCAAAGCATGAGACCGTAAAGGCCAACGGCCTATCGAACTGCTATGTGCGTCCGGTTGCTTGGCGCGGCAGCGAAATGATGGCCGTCGCGGCGCAGAATTCGACGATCAACGTCGCAATCGCCGTTTGGGATTGGCCGAGCATGTTTGATGTCGAGACCAAAATGAAAGGCATCAAGCTCGACATCGCCGAATATCGGCGGCCCGATCCGCTGACCGCGCCCTCGATGGCGAAGGCCGCAGGTCTTTATATGATTTGCACCATTTCGAAGCACCGCGCGGAACGGCGCGGGTTCGCCGACGCGCTGATGTACGATTGGCTCGGCCGAGTCGCCGAATGCACTGGCGCAAATGTCTTTTTTGTTCAGGACGGCGCGCTGCATACGCCGATCGCCGATTGTTTCCTTGACGGCATCACCCGGCGCACGGTGATTGACCTCGCGAAGAGACGCGGCGTTGAAGTCGTCGAACGCCGGATCATGCCTGAGGAACTGGCGTCATTTTCGGAGTGCTTCATCTGCGGCACCGGCGCAGAAGTGACGCCCGTTTCCGAGGTCGGCGTCTATCGCTTCACGCCAGGCGAGCTTTCGCGCGCGCTGATCGAAGACTATTCGCACGAGGTGGAGAAGCACCCGTCGCCGGCGGCTTGAGCGCGACTTTGCGCGCGCCCCGCGCGCGAGGGCGATTCAAAAGCGGTCAGCCGCTCATTCGCGCCTTGATCGCGTGTTCCGCGAGAGTCTTGCCGAGCGACCAGACGGCGGAAGGGGCCTTGTGCGCATCTGCGATGACGGCGTCGAAGGATTGCTCGATCCAATCGCAATCTTCATCGGAAATCGTGAGCGTCGGCAGCAGCTTGATCGTGTGATTGCCGTGTCCGGCCACTTGCGTCAACACTTTATGATCGCGAAACAGCGGGATGGAGATGAGTTGGCAGAACAGTCCTGAATTCACCGTCTCCAGGAGATTCCAAGCGGCCTTCAGTTTGAATGACTTCGGCGGCCCGAATTCGATTCCGATCATGAGGCCCTTGCCGCGCACGTCGGCGACAAGCTCGTAGCCGCCGGCCATCCGTTGGAACGATGCGAGCAGACGCTCGCCCGTCTTGGCCGCCCTCTCGATCACCCGTTCGTTCTTCAGCACGTCCAGCGTCGCGACGCCGGCCGCCATAGCAAGATCGTTCTTGCTGAAGGTCGAGCCGTGCACCACGGCGCGATCCATGCGGTCGAAGACCTTGTCGAAGATCCATTTGCGCGTGAGCACCGCTCCGACCGGCACATGGCCGCCGGAAAGCGCCTTTGCGACAACGATCATATCCGGTTCGACGCCCGGGTAGTGATCGATGGCGAAGAACCGGCCCGTCCGGCCCACTCCCGTCTGAATTTCGTCGGCGACGAACAGCGTTCCGTATTTGCGGCAGAGCGCCTGCGCGCCCAGGAGATAGTCCTCTTGCGGAATGTTGACGCCTTTGCCCTGGATCGGCTCGACGAAGAAGGCGGCGACGTCGCGCCCGGCCAAAGCGCGTTCGAGCGCGTCGAGATCATCAAACGCAACCTCGTGCGCGTTCGGCAGCAGCGGTCCAAAACCCTTTTTGAAAATTTCGTCGCCGTTCATCGACAGCGAACCATAGGTCAGGCCGTGAAAGGAATGCGCGCAGTGCAAGATCCCGGCGCGACCCGTCGCGGCGCGCGCGAACTTAATCGCCGCTTCAACAGCCTCGGCGCCCGAATTGGCGAAAAAGACCTTTTCCAGCCAAGGCGCGTAGTCGAGCAACTTTTCCGCGAGAACGCCGGCCAGAACTGAAACGTCAAGTTGCACGAGATTGGCGAGTTCGCCGTCGAGCACGCTCACGAGCGCGTCGCGCACCGCCGGATGGTTTCGTCCGAGCGCGAAGACTCCCCAGCCGCTGAGGAGATCGAGATAGCGGTCGCCCTTGCGGTCCCACAAATAAGGCCCAAGACCCCGGGTGAAGCCAACGTCATAGCCGATCGTCTTGAGAACGCGCACCCACATTTCATTGAGGTGTTTTGTATGCAGCGAAAAGCGATCGCTCTCGCGGGACGCCACAAGCGCGGCGAGGTCATAGCGAGGATCAATTCGCGCAGAACCGCTGTGAGTAGCGTGAACACTCATGGGCGCGTTCGCTGGCGCGGTCGACGAATGGGTCATTGGCGGCGCTCCAACCGAGGAAAAGGCGGGCGGGCGACAGGGCGCGCGACGCTCGCCGGGTTCCGATTGCGCGCCCGGGGCGCGTTTGTCAAATCCCCGTCGATGTGGCGCATGGGCCACAGGATCAAAGATTTTGGGCGTCTCCGCCGATTTTGTCCGCGACAGAATCCGCGTTTATTGCGCAATATCGCTGCGCGCGCCGTCGCGCACGCACACATATTTCAGTTTCAGCGACAATGGCTTCGCCAATTCGCGCGGCGACGGAGCGCGTATCCACAGACATTCGCTAGTGTACAAAAATTGACGGTTGGATGGCGCGCCGCGGGTGTTATCTTGTTAGAAGTGATTCATGAGCGACGCGGGGTGATTCGCGCTTCAGGATAATCGCCGGCGCGCGCCAGTCGAATGCTCTGGATCAGCACGGGGAGTTGGTCGGTGAGCGCTAAAGTGACTTTTCAGGATGATTTGACGGCGAGCACGACAGAATCCGATGAGACCGGTCTCGAATTGGTCGAAGTCGCGGGACGGATTAAATGGTTCGATGTCGCCAAGGGCTACGGTTTCGTGGTTCCCGACGACGGCACCGACGATATTCTCCTGCATGTCACCATTCTCCGCCGCAGCGGAATGCAAACGGCCTTTGAAGGCGCGCGCGTCGTCTGCGAGGCTCAGAAGCGCGTCAAGGGCATGCAGGTCTTTCGCGTCATCGCGATGGACGAAACCACCGCGGTGCATCCGGCGCAATCATGCGCCGGGCGCACCCACGTCCAAATTGTCCCGACAAGCGGCTATGAGATCGCCATCGTCAAATGGTTCAACCGCATGAAGGGATTCGGCTTCCTCACGCGCGGCGAAGGCACCGAAGACATTTTTCTGCACATGGAGACGGTGCGCCGCTACGGATTGACCGAACTCAAGCCCGGCGATAGCGTCCTCGTGCGTTACGGCGGCGGTCCCAAGGGTCTGATGGCGGCCGAAGTGCGGCCGCTCGACGCCAAAAGCGTTCCGTCGCACTGAAGACATCTATGGTGCGCAAGGCTCTTTGGAGCCCACCCGAATGAGAGCGGCGCCAATCCTCCGCACAATGATCATGTCGCTCTTGCTGGCGCTGGTCGCGTCGACAGTCGCGCGGGCCGAGCCCGCGGTTGAAATCATGCGCATCGTGACGGCGACGGGCGAGCATGACTTCAAAGTCGAAGTTGTGGACACGCCCAAGGCGCGCGCCCGCGGCCTCATGTTCCGCAAGTCGATGCCCGCCGATCACGGCATGCTGTTCGAATTCAAGGCCGAGGGGCCTGTTTCGATGTGGATGAGAAATACTTACATTCCGCTCGACATGGTTTTCATCGGGCGCGACGGGCAGGTGGTGGGCGTGGCCGCCGACACGGAGCCGATGTCGGAACGAATCATAACTTCGCCTCAGCCAGCCTATGCGGTGCTGGAGTTGAACGCCGGCGCCGCGCGGAAAATGTCGCTCGCGCCCGGAGACCAGGTGCGGCACCGCATGTTCAAGCGATAGTCGCATTCCCTTGTGAGGGGCGGCCGTGCGTGGTAGCGAATTTCGAGCGAGGGCAGGGCCGCCGTAGGCGCGGCTTGGTTCGGCGGGGTATAGCGCAGCCTGGTAGCGCGGAAGTTTTGGGTACTTCAGGTCGCAGGTTCGAATCCTGCTGCCCCGACCAGCGCGAAGACCGCCGCGCGCCGCTCTCATGACGCGTCTACGAGCGCAGCCAAAGACGAGGCCATATGACCGCACGCATCTATCTTCCGGCGCCGAGCGCCACTCAATCCGGTCCGGGGTCGGACATGTGGCGGCTTGACTTCGAGCCGGAGCTTCCGCGCAGCATCGAGCCGCTCATGGGCTGGACGAGCTCGGCTGACATGCGCCAACAGGTCAGGCTCAAATTCGCCACCAAGGAGGAGGCGATCGCCTACGCCGAGCGCAATGGGCTCCCCTATCGCCTCGAGGAGCCCAAGCCTAATCTGGCGGCGCGGCGCGGCGCATCCTATTCAGATAATTTCAAGACCAGCCGCATCGGTCTCTGGACGCACTGAGGCTGTTTCGGCCCCGTAGCTCAGCCGGATAGAGCAACTGCCTTCTAAGCAGTAGGTCGCAGGTTCGAATCCTGCCGGGGTCGCCATATATGACTACCCTGTCGAGCGTTGCTGGCGCCGTGTTGGCCGAACTGATACGGTCCGCGGCGAAAGCTGCGCCGTCGACGGCTCCGTAGCTCAGCTGGATAGAGCAACTGCCTTCGAAGCAGTAGGTCGCAGGTTCGAATCCTGCCGGGGTCGCCAGTCGAAGTTTAGTCGACGGGGACGGGCGAATGCGGCTCAACCGCCAGGGTGCGACAGGAATCGCCGGCGCTCTGGCTTTCGCCTTGGCGTTCGTCTCACCCCTCGACGCTTTGGCTCAAGGCGATTTTTTAGATTTCCTCTTCGGGCCCGATCGACCTCCGGCGTTCTCCTCCCACCGCTCCTGGCGGCCGATGCGAGCGCGCTCGCGGCAACCGAGGCGCGCGCCGAAGACGTCAATTCATTACGCCAAACCCGAACCCGTCGGCGCCTCCGACACGGACTCGATGTCCGGCGGCGGCTATTGCGTGCGCGCCTGCGACGGCTATTATTTTCCCCTCGTCAAATTATCGCGAATTTCCGGCCAGCAATCCTGCGAATTCGCCTGTCCGTCAGCGCGCGTGCAGCTCTATCAGGGCGCAAGCATCGAGCAGGCGCGCAACGCCAAAGGGCAGCTCTATTCAGCGCTTCCGGCGGCGTTCAGCTTTCGCGACAAGCTGACGGCAAGATGCGCCTGCAACGATCCGGCCGTATCTCGCGACTATCACCTTGCGCTGTCCCGCCGGGATCCGACATTGCAAACCGGCGATATCGTCGTCGGCGAGAAGGGCGCATTCATTTACAGCCGCTCAAACCTTGTGAGCGTCAGTCATGCCTCGCGCCACATCCGGGCGCGGCTGCGAGGTGTGTTGTCGCGCAACATCGCGCCGGGCGAGGCGCGCGACTCCCACGACGGCGCTGTCGCATTGAACAAAACGCAGCGCCCGCCAAAATAGTCGCGGCCGCACGTCTGCGGCGCTTTACACTCGAAGCTGCGCCCGCTATGTGCCGCGAGCTCGTTTATGACGGTTTTGTGACAGATCCCCGGGGGGCGAGAGCGCCATGCTGTCTTGGTTTCATGCGCTCATGCCGAGAGAGGAGCGCTTCTTCGATCTTTTCGAGCGGCATGCGGAGACGCTCGTAGCCGGATCCCACGCCTTGCGCGAGTTGCTGAACGGGGGCGACCGCGTGCTCGTCTGCAGCCAAGAAATCCGCCGCCAGGAGCATGAGGCCGACGCCATCGTGCGCGAAGCCCATCTCGCCGTTCGCCGCACATTCATCACGCCGTTCGACCGAAGCGACATCCGTGACCTGGTCACCGCAATGGACGACGCGATCGACCAAATGCATCAAACGGCGAAGGCGACGCTGCTCTATGAGACGCGCGAGTTCGAGCCCGGCATGCGTCGCATGGGCGATATTATCGTCCAGTCGGCGGAACTCACGCGCCACTCCATACCATTGCTGCGCGTGATGCGGCAGAATGCCGGCAAGCTCAACGCTTTCAGCGAGGAGATCACCCGCATTGAGGACGAGGCCGACGCCATTCACGATCAGGGCTTGAAGGAGCTGTTTCTGGCGCACCGCCACAAGGACCCGATGGCGTTCATCGTCGGCGCGGAAATCTACGGCCATCTCGAAAGAGTCGTCGACGGCTTCGAGGATGTCGCCGACCGGGTCGCCGGCATCGTCATCGAGCATACTTAGGGACGACGCTTGCAGAACTTTTCATTGTATCTCATTGGGCTTATCGCGGTCGCTCTGATCTTCGATTTCCTGAACGGTCTGCACGACGCCGCCAATTCCATCGCGACGATCGTCTCAACCCGCGTTCTACGTCCGCAATTCGCAGTGGCCTGGGCCGCCTTCTTCAACTTCATCGCCTTCCTGTTTTTTGGGCTTCACGTGGCGCAAACTGTGGGCGCTGGCATCATCTCGCCCGATATCGTGGATGATTTCGTGGTGTTCGGCGCGCTGATGGGGGCGATCGTCTGGAATCTGATCACATGGGGATTGGGCATTCCCTCCTCGAGTTCGCACGCCCTCGTCGGCGGCCTCGTGGGCGCCGGCGTGGCCAAGGTCGGCGCTTCCGCGATCGTCTGGAACGGGCTGCTCAAGACCAGCGTCGCGATCGTATTGTCGCCGGCGCTCGGATTCGTCCTGGCGCTCGCGCTGATCCTGCTCGTGTCCTGGATCTTCGTGCGGAGGACGCCGGGCGGCGTCGATGCGCTGTTTCGCATCCTGCAATTCGCCTCAGCTTCCCTTTATTCGCTTGGCCATGGCGGCAATGACGCGCAGAAAACCATGGGGGTGATCGCGGTGCTCCTCTATTCGCACGGGACGCTCGGCGGCGAGTTCTACGTGCCCTTTTGGGTTGTCATCGCCTGTCAGGCGGCCATGGGGCTTGGAACCTTGTTTGGCGGATGGCGGATCGTGCGCACAATGGGATCTAAGATCACCCGCTTGACGCCGGTGCAAGGGTTCTGCGCCGAGACGGGGGGCGCTATCACTCTGTTTCTCGCGACGGCGCTGGGCGTTCCGGTTTCGACGACGCATACGATCACCGGCGCGATCATTGGCGTGGGCGCGTCGAGGCGCGTGGCGGCGGTCCGCTGGAATGTCGCGAAGGACATCGTCGTCGCCTGGGTCATCACCATGCCGATGGCCGCCTTTTTCGCCGCGACCTTCTACGCGATTGCGAGGTTCGCGGCATGAAGCCGGCCAAAGCCAAGAAGAAGCGCGTCGGCGCGGGTTCCGTTCTTCGCACGCAATACGCGGCTTTACCGTGGCGAATCAACAATGGGCGCGTGGAGATCATGCTGGTCACCTCCCGCGACACAAAGCGCTGGGTGATACCGAAGGGCTGGCCGATGAAAGGCCGCAAACCGCATATCGTCGCGGCGATCGAAGCGGTGCAGGAGGCCGGCCTCATCGGCAAGATGGACAAAGCGAAGCTCGGCGATTTCGGCTATGAAAAACGCCTCGACAGCGGCGCGACCGTCGACTGCCGCGTCGAGGTGTTTTCTCTGCGCGTACAAAGGCAGCGCAAGAAATGGCGCGAGAAGAAGCAGCGCGCCACCCGATGGTTCGAGTGCGTCGTCGCCGCCGGACTCGTCGAGGAGCCTGAGTTGCGCGCCTTGATGCTGGGCTTTGGCGAAGCGCTGTCGCAGCAAAAATCATAGAGCGAAGGCCCCGCGTCGATCGAGGGCGTCACGAATCGGCGTCGCCGGTCTGATGTAACGCTCCGGCCGATGACAGAGGCATGCAGGCGTATGGATGACGTTTCGTCCGATCGATCTGCGGAAATCCCCCGTCGTCGCCGATCCGTGCGGCGTGTCTCGCCAGTGGGCGGCCGAACCGCTCCGGGCAGGCGCCGCCGCATCCAGCTTCGGCAGCGCTTTCGGCGCCTCTGCAATCGGCGTCATGAATCCTGAGCGAAGGGACGAGCAGTTTGCAATTCCTGCGGCAGGCTTCGTCCGAGGCGCCGTCGCCCGTCGCCACGACATTTGTCGCCTCCATGGATGGCTTGCCGGTCTCCTGAATGAAAATCCGCGAAAGATCCCGCGGATCGAATTTGACCGCCACGCGTTCGCGCCCTTCTCGATGCAGCCGCGCAAGCCCCGGCGACCAGAATGTTTCGCCAAGCACGCGGACGCCGTCTGAACTGAGGGCGCAGAGGGCGTCAGGCAGAAGCGACAGTCGAAAGCGCATGCAATCTTGCGGCGGGCGCAATGGCGCCGCCGCTTCGGCCTCCCGCCAGCCGTCGAGCGGCGTGCGTCCCGTGTCTTTGTGCGGACGATGGTGATAGTCATTGACGAGGCCATCGCCGACCGCGAATTCCACTTCGCGAATGTCGCGTGCGAGCGCGCGTCGCAGATGACGCGGCGCACTGGGAGTCCAGCTGACGCCATTGGCCTTGGCGATGGCGACTTTGCCGAACCGGCCGCCGAACATATGCGTGGCGCGCGCGCCAAAAACGCTTGAACTGATCGATTCGGACGCCGTTGCGATTCCCTGATCGCGCCAGGCGCGCGCCAATTGGCGAAACCCAAAAATGCTTTGCGGGTCGATGGCGATGGTCTCGGGGAGCCCAGCGGCGGGCCAATCGCCAGTGAGTCCGCGCTCGTTCATCCAGCGCGCCTTGTCGCAAACGGCGTGCAGCAGACACAGGCCGAGCGAGACGCGCGACGGCGGCGCCAGCGAAAGATGAAAGCCGGCGACCATGCGCGTATTGGCGTCGATCGCCAAAGTCAGCCATGGATAGCCTGTTTCGCCCGTCCGCTCGTCGACGACATAGTCTTCGATCTTGGCGTGATCGAAGTAAACCATCTGCAGCGGCCGTTCCGGAATGTCGCTCAACCGCATTTGAGCCATTTCCCGCGAGCCATATCCCAATCAGTTCCCGACGCTGGACGCGCCGCGACCCTCGAAGTCTCGCAGACGCTGACGAATCGTGCGCCAATTCGGCGGCGCCAGCAGCTCTTCGCTGCAGCGCTGGTGAATGTCCTGCACCAGCGCTCTGAATCTCGGCCGAAGCGCGTGCGAATAATGGGCTTTGATCGCCTCCCGGATGAGCTGCTCGCGGCGCGGGTCGAGACAGCGCGCGCCTTTCGGACGGCCCACCGGGCGTGTCCAGGGAGCCGTGATGGCCCCGCAGGTGCGAAAGGTTTTCATCATGCGATAGGCGGTCGCGCGACTGACGCCCAAATCCTTTTTGAGCTCCTCGACGATCTCCTTTGAGGGCTTGTCCACGATGCCGCTCAATAGCTGGCGGAGAGAATCTTCCCGCCGCTTGCGATAATTCAACTGATGGTCTTCTTCAGAGTTTTCGCTCATTTATTTTTCTCTTTATTATACTCTTCGGGCCACCTTGTAATTTTGCTTTGCGTCAGATCCTTCCTGCTTTCTCTTGGCTCCTATCCGGGCGTGATCGTTCACGTCAAAGACATTGGTTCGTATGGAGATATCTTGCCTGTGAGGCGCGACATTTTGGCGACGCGCATGCATTCGGCCCCTGCGTCTTCGCTCTCTCTGCGGCCCCGCGGACAGGGATCGTCCCAACTCGAGGGAGATCAAGTTGGGACGATCGTTCGCGCCGGGGAGGGCGGTTAAAGATTGAGGGCTCGGTTCACGGTCGGAATGAAGATTGCGAAGAGGAACACGCAGAAGGCGACCCAAAAGGCGACCCAGCCAAGTTCATTAAACGAGTGCAAAGTCTTCATCCGTTTCCTCTCCATAGACTGCGGCGGACGCTGTCGATCAGCGCTGTTTCGATTTTCAACGATTCAACTCGACGCACAATAGGTTTAACTTGCGGCAACATGTCGCAAGTTTGACTATAATCTAGTCTTAAATCATTCTAAGATGGCGCTGTTTCATATTATAATACATCAAAAGTTGATTAACTGCGCCAACAAACTCAGGTATCATTTATATACAAACTTCACGTCTCAATATTTGTAGCAATAAAATGAGATTTTAAACAGCATATGGTGCAAATTGTCGCATGCTGAATACTATACTTTGCTTGACGTGGACAGTGTTCGACGTGATAGGTTTCGCCCAGCTGTGAAACCCGCCGCGGGTTTGCGCACGCCGCGAGCGGTCATCGCGCAAGCGCTCTTTTGACCGCTTTACGCGGCGAGAGGGGCGCCTTGCGCGGCGCATATCGCAGCAATGGGAGGCCCAGCGCCAATCGGGACCGCAATTGCGTCTCGAGCCCGAAAGAGGAGAGGCAATGATGAATCAAACGACAGAAAAGGCCCTGAGCGCCGCACAAGCCGGCGAGACCGATACGATCGTGAACTTCAAGCCCGCCTACATCACCATGGGCGTGATGCTGCTGTTCTATGTCGGCATCCGAATCTATGAGCAATATTTTGGATGGAAGGCCGGCCTCGATTCCTTCGCGCCGGAATTCCAGACCTATTGGATGAATTTGATGTGGACCGAGCTGCCGCTCGAGTTCGTCGCCTTCTGCGCCATCGGCGGCTATCTCTGGAAGACGCGCGACCGCAACATCGACGCCGTCGCGCCGCGCGAGGAGATGCGCCGCATCTTGACGCTCATCGGCTGGCTCGCGGTTTACGCCTTCTCGGTCTACTGGGGCGCCTCCTACTTCACCGAGCAGGACGGCACCTGGCACCAGACGGTCATTCGCGACACCGACTTCACGCCGAGCCATATCCTGGAGTTTTACCTCAGCTATCCGATCTACATCATCTGCGGCTGGGGCGCCTTCATGTATGCGCACACGCGCATCCCGCAGTTCGCCAAGCGAATCTCGCTCGCCTTCCTGATGTTCTTCGCGGGGCCGTTCATGATCTTCCCGAACATCGGCCTGAATGAGTGGGGACACACCTTCTGGTTCATGGAGGAGCTGTTCACCGCGCCGCTGCACTGGGGCTTCGTGTTCTTCGGCTGGTTCGCGCTCGCCGTTTTCGGCGTCGCGCGCCAGGTGCTCGATCGCGTGATCGAACTCAGCAAGGAATACGAGAAGGACGCGCTCGCGCTCTAGATCACGCTGCATTTTGGCGTCATCGCCCAAATGCAGATGACGTGATCGATTCCAAAACTTAGAGCGCGCTTTGCGCGAAAAACCGGGTTCCACTTTTTCACAGCGCGCTCTAACGCGCGTCAACCTTCGCGCGTCAACGCATCGAAAATGGAAAGCGGCCGTCTCCCAAACGGCGCAGGCCGGACGGGCCGCCGCTTTCCTTCAGCAAGATCAATTCGAGAGAGGAAAACATGTCGGCATCAACTGAAACAGGCTCGCCGGCCGGCAAGACCTGGAAATCGAAAGAAGAGTTTCTCGGCTGCGTCATTCTGACGGACTGGATCCTGCTGGTGATCCTGTTCGCCGTGCTGCTCGGCTCCTTCCACATCCACTATATGCTGCTCGCTGGCGACTGGGATTTCTGGATCGACTTCAAGGATCGGCGCATGTGGCCGACGGTGACGCCAATCGTCGCCATGTGCTTCGCCGCGGCCGCGCAGTCCTTCTTCTGGACGAGGTTCCGGCTGCCGATTGGCGCCACGACCGTCGTGCTCGCTCTGCTGATCGGCGAGTGGATCAACCGCTATGACAACTTTTGGGGCTGGACCTTTTTCCCGATCAATCTGGTGTTCCCGTCGGCGCTCATTCCAATGGGCTTCTGGCTCGACATCGTGCTGATGATCTCGGGCAGCTGGCTGGTCACGGCGCTTCTCGGCGGCCTCGGCTGGGGTCTCCTGTTCTATCCGATCAACTGGCCGGTCTTGGCGCAATATCATCAGGCCACTGAAATCGACGGCGTGCTGCTCACGCTCGCTGACCTCATCGGCTTCAACTACGTCCGCACCGGCACGCCTGAATATATCCGCATGGTCGAGCGCGGCACGCTGCGCACTTTCGGCAAGGACGTCGTGCCGGTCGCCGCCTTCTTCTCCGGCTTCATTTCGATGCTCGTCTACTTCCTGTGGTGGAACATGGGCAAGTGGTTCTCGACGACGAAATATATCGAGATCGAAGAGGTCTAGGACGCAACGCGCAATTTCACCGGAGCCGGCGACGGCTCCGGCGACGAAAAAATCCAAGGGAGTAACTCCAGATGAAAAGCTTGAATTTGCGATCGATGGCCAAAGGCGCGACGGCCCGCGTCGTCCGCCTTTGGATATTCGGATTGGCCGTCGCAGGCGCGCTAACGACCTTGCCGGCGGCGACGCCCGCCGCGGCGCATGGCGAACGTTCGCAGCAGGCCTTCCTGCGCATGCGCACGCTCAACTGGTATGACGTCAAATGGTCGAAGACCGAGCTCAATGTGAATGACGAGATGGAGCTCACCGGCAAGGTTCATGTGTTTTCCGGCTGGCCGCAAGCCGTCGCCAGGCCCGGCGAATCCTTTCTCAACGTCGGCGAGCCGGGGCCGGTTCTCATCCGCAAGAGCGCCTTCGTCGGCGAAGTGCCGGTGCCGCGCACCTTCTCGATGGATGTCGGCAAGGACTATGAATACAAGATCGTCCTAAAAGCGCGCCGGCAAGGCCGCTATCACGTCCATGTCCAGATCAACGTCAAGGACGGCGGTCCGATCGTCGGTCCAGGCCAGTGGATCACCATCAAGGGCGACATGAAGGATTTCACCAATCCCGTGACGCTGCTTGAAGGTTCGACGATCGATCTCGAAACCTATGGGATCACTTGGACCTATATCTATCACTTCTTCTGGATGGCTGCCGCCACCGCCTGGATTCTCTATTGGTTCATGACCAAGGGGATCATCGTCCGATATTGGCAGGTCAAGGCCGGCAAGGGCCGCGAACTGATCGGTCAAGACGAAAAGCGGATCGGCGCGATCACCCTTGCCGCGGTTCTCTTGGCTGTGCTCGTCTTCTATGCCGCCGCCAACCGGGAATTCCCGCGCACGCTGCCGATGCAGGCGGGCTTGCTGACCGGCATCTCGCCGATCGACGAGCCGCGGTCGACCGTCGCCGTTCAGTTCAAGGGCGGCTCCTATACGGTGCCGGGCCGTGAATTGCGGATCAGGGCGAAGGTGACCAACAATGGCAAGGAGCCGATCCGGCTCGGCGAATTCACTTCCGCCGGTCTGCGCTTCCTCAATCCGGAAGTCTTCACGACGCGGCCGGATTTCCCTGACTATCTGCTTGCCGACCGCGGCCTTTCCGTGAGCGATCTCAACCCGATTGCGCCCGGCGAGACTCGCGACCTGGAGGTGATCGTTCAGGACGCCCGCTTCGACATCGAACGCCTGTCCGATCTCGCCTATGACACCGATAGCCAGTTTGGCGGACTGCTGTTCTTCTTCAGCCCCTCTGGCGAGCGTCAGAGAGCTGAAATCGGCGGCCCGGTTATTCCGAAATTCCAGGCGGGAGCCTCGCTCTAATCCTCCAAGCGTTGTTGCGCGCTCGCTGCGAGCGCGCAACAAAACCTTGCCCGCCCAAGTTCTTGGGCGGGCATTTTGCATGGCGATTAGGCGATCGCCAAGGCGCGCGACCCTCGAAGAACAAACACGGCCAGACGCAGCGGCGGGGCCAAGCCGTTTCTTTTAGCGCGCTGACGAAGGCGTAGGGGCGTCGTAGCGAGAACGACTACGCAGCTGCATCTATTGCAGCACCGTTTCCACGCTTGAATGGTCAAAGGCGCTCGCTCGTTTTCCGCGCGCCGCAAGGAGGACCTACTTGGAGATGTGTTGGGTTAGCGCGTTTTCGCCGCCGGAGGATCGGCGCGCATCCAGCCTTTCGGCAGCTTCATGCGGGCGGCCTTACAAAACCCCGTAGGTTCGGCGACTTTGGCGGTCTTGTCTTTTCTGCCCGAGCGGCTCTTGGCTCCTGCTGGGGGAGCATCCTTGTCGCCTTTGTCGTAGACCGTCTTGTCCTTGCAGACGTCGGGACATTTGCCGATGACGTCGGACTTGTTCTGGCCACATCCCTTGCAGGCGCATGTGGAGTTCGGAAAGTCTTCACCACTGGCCGCCCGCGCCGGCGCGACGCCCGCAATCAAAAAACCGCAGACGGCCACATAGGCAGCAACCCGGGAAACGGCCACCATATTGCTTCTCCTCTTCAAGACATCTTTTCACGATAGGAATGCGAAAACCTGGATTACACTGCGTCGCGCCGCCTTCAATGGCCGTTGAGGCGCGCGAGCCCCGCCTCGAGATCAGACTTCAGATCCGCGACATCCTCCAGTCCGATGGAGAAGCGCAGCGTCGGTCCTTCCGGAGTCCAGCGCGTCGCCGTCCTGTAAGAAGAGCAGTCGAAGGGCAGGACAAGGCTTTCATAGCCTCCCCATGAGAATCCGATGCCGAATAATTCCAATCCATCGACAAAAGCGGCGACAGCTTTTTTTGAAGTCTCTTTGAGGATGACGGAAAAAACGCCAGAGGCGCCGGTAAAGTCTCGTTTCCACAGCGCGTGGCCGGGATGCCTCGCAAGGCCGGGATGCAGCACGCGCGAAACTTCCGGCCGGTTCTCCAGCCACTGCGCGACGTCGAGCGCGGCGCGCTCCTGTTCGCGCAGCCGTAGCGCCATGGTGCGCAGCCCGCGCAAGGCGAGCGCGGCGTCGTCGGGACTGGACCCCATGCTGAAGGCGTTGAAGGTCGCGCGCAGGCGCTTCGCCCACTCCGAATTGGCCGAAACAAGCCCCATAAGGAGGTCGGCGTGGCCCGAGAGATATTTGGTGCCGGCTTCGATCACGAGGTCGCAGCCGCGCTCATGCGGCGGGAAGAGAAGAGGGGTCGCCCAGGTGTTGTCCGCGATGACACAGGCGCCATGGGCGTGGGCGGCCGCGGCGATTGCAGGAATGTCTTGAACTTCCATGCTCAGGGAGCCGGGCGACTCGACGAGCACGGCGGTCGTTTCGGGCTTCATCATCGCGGCGATGCCGCCGCCGATCAACGGATCATAATAGTCGACTTTGACCCCGAAACGCGCGAGGAGAGCGTCGCAGAAGATCCTTGTCGGCTGATAGGCCGAATCCACGATGAGCGCATGCGCGCCCGCGTGGGTGGCGGTGAGGAGCGCCAACCCGATCGCCGCAAGGCCGGAGGGCGTCAACACCGTGTCCGCGGCGCCGGCGATCTCGCTCCAGCCCTGCTCGAGCGCGCGAGTCGTGGGCGTCCCCTTGGTGCCGTAGGTGTACGGCTGCCGTAACGCCTCGAGAGCGGCGACCGTCGGGAACAGCACCGTTGAACCGCGATAAATAGGGGGATTGACGAAGCCGAAATGATCGAAGGGCGCACGGCCGGCTTGCGTCACCAGAGTGGCGGGCCTTAATTTGCGCCTTGCTTTTCTTTTTTCTTCGGACATGCCGCCTCTGACAACTCGCCTTTGCGTGAACGCCGCGCGACCGTAGTATATCCTCCGCCGGATGCCGAGCCCGCCATGATCCGCCGCACAGCTTTCGCCGTCCTCGCGGCCTTCGCCGGAGCGCTTTTCGCTCTCGGCGCCGCCGCGCAAACGGATGTCGGTCCCACGCTCGCGCAGATCATGAAGCGCGGCCATTTGACCTGCGGCGTGACCGACGCGCCCGGCTTTGCTCAACGCGACGGCGCGGGCGAATGGCGTGGCTTCGACGTCGATTTCTGCCGGGCCGTCGCCAGCGCCGTCCTCGACGACCCGGGCAAGGCGCGATTTGTTGAGCTCTCGCAAAAAGAGCGCGCTGGCGCGTTGCAGGCCGGCGCCGTCGACCTGCTCGTCAGCGCGTCCCCATGGACCCAGGCCCGCGACACCAGCCATAGGCTGATCTACGCCGCCATATTCCTGCACGACGGACAAGGCTTTTTGGTCCGACGGCAGCGCAAATCAGCTTCGGTTCAGGACCTCAACGGCGCATCGATCTGCATCGAGCAAGGCACGCCCTACGAACTTGCGGTCGCCGACTTTTTCCGGGCCCGCGAGGAGAAATATAATCCAAAGCTGTTCCCGAGCCTCGAAGACGCGGCCAAGGCCTATGACGAGGATAAATGCGACGCGCTGACGGCCGACGTCTCCACCCTGCATGGCGTCCGAATCGGCTTGCCCGCGCCTGCCGATCACGCGGTCCTGCCGGACCTTGTTTCGAAGTCTCCGCGCGGTCCGCTGGTGCGCCAAGGCGACGATCAGTGGCTGAACATCGTCCGCTGGACGCTTTTCGCCATGATCGACGCAGAGGAGTTGGAGGTGTCGAAGGCGAACGCCGACGCCGCTTTGTCGTCGGAAAATCCGCAGATACGACGGCTGCTCGGCGTTGACGGCGCCCACAGCGACGATCTCGGCCTCTCTCAGGACTGGGCCTACCGCATCGTCAAACATGTCGGCAATTACGCCGACGTTTTTGAGCGCAATCTCGGGCAGGGCGCGCCCTACGCCATGGAGCGCAGGCTGAACGCTTTGTGGAACAAGGGCGGCCTGATGTATGCGCCGCCGGTCAGATAGAGGTTCCAGCCGGCGAGGGCGCGCGTAGCCTCGCCCACCAATCCGCCAAAGCCTGGCGCTCGGGCGCGATGTCTTCCGCCAGCGGCCCGGCGAAGGCGCGCCATTCGTCGCGATAATGCGGAGAGACCGCCGCGATTACCGGAACGCGCGCGGTCATCGCCGCTCGGAAAGCGTCGCAGAGCCCGCCACGCGCCGCCTCCTGTTTGGAGAACTTGCTGATCACGATCAATTGCGCGCCGTCGCGCGCCGCGCGCTCAATCGCCGCGCAGGCGAGGGCCAGCTCGCTCGTATCGAGATTGCAGGCGACCGAACCGGGGCCAAGGTCCTGCGAGATCGGATAAAAGGCGCCGGTGGCGACGTCGCGCAGCACGATGCCCGAGCGGCCCGATGAATCCGCGACGCGCGTCTGCGTCACGCCGCCGACACGCACGCCATCCCGCATCAGCCCTTCGGCGAAGGCCTGCATCAGGGACTGGATCCGAACGCTATCTTCAGCGGGCAGGGCCGCAATGCGCGTCCATCCGGTCGCGGCCGTCAGCGCGGATCCGTTCAGGACATGAGATTCTTCGCTGGGGACAGACATCGAATCCTCGCCGGGCGCGCTGAAAGAGCCTATGTTTCAGGTTGCGCGCCAGCCTCTTGTTTATCAGAGCGCAGGGCCGATTTGATAGAGAGCGTCAGATAAAACGACGTGAACCGCAGTGGGCGAACATTCACCTAAACCGCCGGCAGCTCAAGGCTCTGTGCAATCGGGGCCGATAGACGCCTTCCTGGACAAGGCAAAGAACGTCGCGGCGAGCGCGTCGCGCGGACGCCTGATTTTCGCGCTGGACGCCACAATGAGCAGACAGCCGACCTGGGACATGGCCCAGTCAATTCAGGGCGAAATGTTCCGCACGACCGCCGCGCAGGGCGGACTGGATGTTCAGCTCGTCTACTTCCGCGGCTTCGGGGAATGCCGCGCCTCGCGCTTCGTTTCAGGAGGCGAAGGGCTTGGCGCGCTGATGTCGCGCATCGCTTGTCGAGGCGGCCGCACGCAGATCGGCAAGGTTCTACGCCACGCTCTCGACGAATCGCGTGCGGGACGCGTCGGCGCGCTCGTTTACATCGGCGACGCCATGGAGGAGCGGCTCGACGTCCTCGCGGCGACGGCAGGCGAACTCGGGCTGCTCGGCGTCAAGGCCTTCATGTTCCATGAGGGCCAGGACTCGGCCGCACAGCATGCCTATCGTGAGATCGCGCGCCTAACGGGCGGCGCCTATGCGGCGTTCGACGCCACGGCTCCAGGGCGTTTAGCGGCGCTTCTCGCCGCCGCGGCGGCCTACGCGGTAGGGGGCAGACGCGAGTTGGAGCGGCGCGCCCAAGAGGGCGGGGACGCCGCGCGCCTGCTTCTGTCTCAGATCGGTTGAGGATAAACGGATGCCCATTCTGATCGGACTCATCGCCCTGCTCCTGACGATCGTGGCGCTAAACGCCTATACGAAGACGTCGCCGGCGTTATTGGTGGTGATTTTCAAGCGCGGGGGCGGCTTCCTTGCCCTAGCGCTGGGCGCATTGCTTTTGGTGCGGGGACGCCTCGACCTGGGCATGGCGCTCTTGGGCTTTGGCGTTTGGCTGATGGGCCTCGGCGGGGGCGCCCTGCGCGGCTTTCGCAAAGCGGGCCCAGGCGCCGGCGGAGTCTCGCGGGTTCGATCGGCGATGATCGAAATGGAGCTCGACCACTCCACAGGCGCCATACGGGGCGTGGTTCTGGCCGGTCAGCACGAAGGCGTGCATCTTGATTCGCTGGCGCGGCCTGCGCTCCTCGAACTCTACGGCGTTTGCCGCCGGGACGATCCTGACGGCGCCAGGCTTTTAGAAGCTTATCTGGACCGCCGATTTTCCGGCTGGCGTTCGGCAAGCGATACGCACGCAAACTCGGGGGGTTTTCGTCCGGGTGAGGGCGGCGCGCGTCATGCAGGCGCGATTTCGGAAGACGAGGCTTACGAAATTCTCGGCCTCAAGCGCGGCGCGGCGGCGGCGGACATTGCGCGCGCCCACCGTGATCTGATGAAGAAGCTTCATCCAGATCTTGGCGGAACGACTGATCTTGCGGCCCGGGTCAATGAGGCCAAGGACGTCCTGATGCGGCGTCACCAGCACTGACGCGCGTTGCGCGCCGTAGTCGTGGTCCCAAGTCGTGGACATGATCAGTTCTTTGTTGTGAAGCAGGAGAAGCCGGAGCGCTTGAGCGCCTTGCAGGCCGATTGCGCCGTGTCTTCCTCGAGACCGGCGAAACGCGCGCGATAGAGCGTTTCATTTCCCCGCTGCACCTTCTCGGTGAAGGCCTTGGCGGTCGCGGGAAAGCCTTGAAGCTGGCTGCGGGCGCGCACGAGCAGCTGATTGGCTTTCTCCTGATCGTCGGTCGCGCCGATCTGAATCATCCAGCCCGGACGCCCGGGACGCGCGGCGTCCGCCTTGGCGGCCTGTGATTTGGCGCCGTTGCCGCGAATGGCCGACGGCGTCGTAGATACGGGCGTAACGTCGATCTTTCGCGCGCCGTTCGTCGTGGAGCCGTCTCGCGCGGCCACTGGCGTAGCGCCCGCATGGGCCTTGGCGCTCGGAGACGCGCCCTTGCGTTCCGCGTCTCGGTCGTCGGCCAATCGCTTCTGGCCGCCGGAAACGAAAGCAGGTCGAACCGCTGGCCGCTCAGCGCTCTCCTGCGGCGGAATGGCCGCCGCCGGAACCGGCGCGTTCAGCCGGCGGTCAAACGGTTCGGGCTCCCCGGCGGGCTCTTCCTGAGGCTCCGCATAAGCCAGGCGCTCAGCGGCGATCTGTTGGGCGCGCTCGGCGGCGCGTTCGGCGCGCTGCGTGCGCTCATAGGCCAACTGCTCCTGCGCCTCGGCGGCGCGCGGATCTTCGCTCACCGCCGCCGCGGTTCGTACGGAAGAGCCGCCGTCGATGTTTTCCTCGATCAGCCCCGCCATGATGCGATCCCGCGTGTAGGCGGTCTTACCGCCCATCACCACCGCGACAATGTGATGCCCGCGACGGCGCACGGAGGTCAGTAGATTGAAGCCGGACGCGCGCGTGTAGCCGGTCTTGATGCCGTCCATGCCTTCGACCTGGCCGAGGAGATGATTGTGGTTTCGGTGCAGGGCGCCGTTGTAGGCGAAGCTCGGCGTCGAGAAATAGCGATAATAGCGCGGGAAGCGCTCCTGGATGGCGCGTCCGAGCAGCGCCAGATCATAGGCGGTCGTCACCTGATTTGGATCGGGGAGCCCCGACGCGTTCTCATAATTGGTGTTGCGCATCCCCAGCGCATGGGCCTTGCGCGTCATCATCTGCGCGAAACTATGCTCGTCGCCCGCGACGTTCTCGGCGATCGCGCAGGCGATGTCATTGGCGGATTTGGTGACGACCGCCTTGATTGCATTGTCGACGCTGATCGTCTGTCCAGGACGCAGGCCAAGCTTGGATGGCGCCTGCGCCGCCGCGTGTTGCGAAATCATCAGCGGCGAGTCCAGTCGCAGCCGCCCTTTTTCGAGCTGTTCGAACAGAAGAAAGAGCGTCATCACCTTTGTAACCGAGGCGGGATGGCGCAACTCATGCTCGGAGCGGGAATACAGCGCGCGGCCGCTGTTGGCGTCGACGACGATGGCCGAAAAGCCGCGATGCTCGCCGATGACAGGATCGCTATTGGCGTTTGCGCGCGCCCGAACGGCCGAATTGCGGTCGTCAGAAGCGCTGCGGTGATGGAAATAATGTCTGCCGCGCGCCTCCGCACAGACCGACATTGTGACGAGGATTGTGATCGTGGCAAAGCTTACCGCGAGGGAGCGGGGCCGCGGCAGGCGGTCCGACATACTCGATCTCAGCATAAACGCGCCCCTTGACTTCACTGTTGTTCGCGCAACCGCCCAGCCGCGCCAAAAGTGACGATTTGGCACACTAAGCGCTTGCAGTTACCCGCGGGTTAAGCGCTAGCCCGCCGCCGCGCCTATTTTGCGCCGCAACATTTTCATTGACTTTATTTTGTGCAATGCATATAAATGAGTTCGTGAGCGGGCGCATAGCGCCGCATAGGGCGCCTTTGCGCCAAAATCATGAGGACGAACCCATGGCAGCTAATTTCGACAGCGTTCAGAAGCTCGGCAAAGAGCAGTTTGAAGCCGTGTCCGCCGCTGCGGCTGCGGTGACCAAGGGCTGGCAGAGCATCGCCGCCGAGACCACCGATTATTCCAAGAAATCCTTTGAAAAGAGCCGCGTCCTGGCGGAAAAGCTGATCACGGTCAAGAAGATCGACGAAGCGTTTCAGCTTCAGACCGATTTCGCCAAGAGCGCCTACGAGGATTTCCTTGCCGAAGCGACCAAGCTCGGCGAGCTCTACGCCTCGATCGCCAAGGAAGCTTTCAAGCCGATCGAATCTGCCGCGAAAGCCTATAGCCCTGCCGAGTAATAGGCGCTAAACAGGTTCGTCCAAAACGCGGCTAGGACAAATGAGCACCGGGGAGGCGGTCGCCTCCGCCGGGCTTTTGACCGAGCGTCGTTCGTGCTGCTTCGTCGAGGCCGTGGTCTCTGGCAAGCTCGAACGGCGGTCTTTATCCTAGGAGTACCACATGAGTTATGGAAAGCCGGCGCTCGCCGCCGGCGCCCTGTTTGGCGCGTTTCTTCTGAGCGCTGCAATGCCAGCGACTGCGCAGGATGTGCGCATCGGCTGTTCCCTCGTCCAGCAATATGGCGACGCGGAAGTGAGCGCCATGCTTGAGCAGGTCCGCTCAACCGTTGGCGACGGCGAGGCGAACACGCTTCACGCCAAATATGTCGGCCTCAGGAACGACTGCAGTTCTAATCTGAGCGCGTCTCGTGTGGTTCACCTCTCTCCCGCGATGCACAGGCTCCTCGCCGAAAATGGCGTGAACGTTCACCGCTTCGCGGTTTTGCAGCGGTAGTCTGCGCTCCGCCCCAAACTTGAAAACATTGGGGCGGGGGCCGCTTTTCACGCTATCTGGGGACGGTGGGGCCCACGGAGTTCCGAAACGGGGCGCGAAACTGTAGACTTCGGCCCGAATCCGTCCGCGTCCTCAAGGCCCCGACCATGCCTGCCGCCGAAGCCGGCTTTGTGCATCTTCACGTCCATACAGCCTATTCGCTGCGCGAGGGCGCGCTTTCGCTTGGCAAGCTGATTGATCTTGCGGTGCGCGACCTCCAGCCCGCGCTCGCTGTCACCGACACCAATAATCTTTTCGCGGCCCTGGAGTTTTCCGAGAAGGCCGCCAAGGCTGGCCTCCAACCGATCGCAGGCGCACAGCTCCGCGTCGACTTCGGCGACGGCAAGGGCGGCGCAGTCGCGGCGCGCGACGATCGTTTCGCCAATATCGTGCTGCTGGCCAAGACCGAGGCCGGCTATCGCAATTTGATGCGGCTCGCCTCGCGCGCCTTTCTTGACACCCAGCAGGGCGACGAGCCGCATCTGACGCTCGAAGCGCTGGCCGCCGACGCCGGGGAGCTGATCGCGCTGACCGGCGGGCCGGATGGCGCATTGGACCGCGCCCTGGCGCAGGGCAGGCCGGAGCAGGCGCGCGCGCGCCTCGCAACGCTCGAGCGTCTCTACGGCGACCGGCTGTATATCGAGGTCCAGCGCCACGGTTTGCGTTCTGAACGCGACGTGGAGCCGCAGCTGCTGGACCTTGCCTATCGTCGCGGCTTGCCGCTCGTGGCGACGAATGAGCCCTATTTCGCTCAGCCCGCCGATTTCGAAGCGCATGACGCGCTGCTGTGCATCGCCGAAGGCGCGGTAACGAGCGTCGACGATCGCAGGCGAGTCTCGCCCGAGCACTATTTCAAGACTCGCGCCCAAATGTGCGCGCTTTTCGCCGATCTCCAAGAGGCGACCGCCAACACGCTGGAGATCGCCCGTCGACTCAGCTTCCGGCCCCAAACGCGCAAGCCGATCATGCCGCGCTTTGTCCAGGAGGCGCGCGCCGCGCATTCTCTCGACGAAATCGAGGCGCAGGAGCTGCGCCGTCAAGCGATCGAAGGGCTAGAGCAGCGCCTCGCCGCGCATGGTCCGGCGCCGGGCCGAACGCGGGAAGAATACGCCGCGCGACTCGATTTCGAACTTTCCGTCATCGAGAAGATGCGCTTCCCGGGCTACTTCCTCATCGTCTCCGACTTCATCAAATTCGCCAAATCCCAGGGAATTCCGGTCGGACCGGGACGCGGCTCCGGCGCGGGTTCGCTCGTCGCCTATGCGCTGACCATCACCGATCTGGATCCGGTTCGCTTTGGACTCTTCTTCGAACGCTTCCTCAATCCTGAGCGCAATTCGATGCCGGACTTCGACATCGACTTCTGCCAGACGCGGCGCGGCGAGGTGATCGACTACGTCAGACGTCGCTATGGCGCCGACCGAGTGGCGCAGATCATCACCTTCGGCTCCTTCCTGGCGCGCGGCGTCCTGCGCAGCGTCGGTCGCGTGCTCGAAATGCCGCTCGGACAGGTCGACAAGCTCGCCAAGCTCGTGCCGCAGAATCCGGCGAAGCCCGTTACGCTCGCCGAGGCGCTGGCGAGCGAGCAGAAATTACGCGAGGCCGTGGAGGAGGACGAGCGCGTCAAGCGGCTCTTTAAAATCGCCGGCTCGCTCGAAGGGCTTTTTTCCAACGCCTCCACCCACGCCGCCGGCGTCGTCATCGGCGACCGCCCGCTGCACGAGGTGACGCCGCTTTACCGCGATCCAAAGTCCGACATGCCGGCGACCCAGTTCAATATGAAGTGGGTGGAGCCGGCGGGATTGATCAAATTCGACTTTCTCGGTCTGAAGACGCTCACCGTGCTCGCAACGGCGAGCGGTCTGGCGCGCCGCCGCGACCCTGGCTTCGACCTCGCCAAGGTTCCGCTCGATGATCCGGCGACTTATGCGCTGCTCGGTCGCGGCGAGACGGTCGGGATATTCCAGCTGGAAAGCGCCGGCATGCGCAAGGCGCTGGTCGAAATGCACGCGGATCGCTTTGAGGACATCATTGCGCTCGTGGCGCTCTATCGCCCGGGACCAATGGCCAATATCCCCACCTATTGCGCGGTGAAGCTCGGCGATGAGGAGGCGGATTATTACCATCCTAAGATCGAGCCCATTCTGAAGGAGACCTTCGGCGTCATCATCTACCAGGAGCAGGTGATGCAGATCGCGCAGGTGCTCTCCGGCTACACGCTGGGCGAAGCCGATATGCTCCGCCGCGCCATGGGCAAGAAGATCAAGTCCGAGATGGACGCCCAGCGCGAGCGCTTCGTCAAAGGCGCCATCGCCCGCGATGTAAAGGCGGACCTCGCCAATTTTATCTTCGACCTCTTGGCGAAATTCGCCGATTATGGCTTCAACAAGAGCCATGCGGCGGCCTATGCGCTGATCGCCTATCAGACTGCCTGGTTTAAGACGCATTATCCGGCGGAATTCCTCGCCGCCTCGATGACCTTCGACAAGAGCCAGACCGACAAGCTCGCCGAGTTCCGCGACGAGGCGCGGCGCATGGGCATCGCGGTCGAACCGCCATCGATCAATGAGTCGGGCGTCGACTTCGACGTCGCGCCGGGCGCCGAAGGCAGGCTCGCGATCCGCTACGCATTTTCGGCCCTCAAGGGCGTTGGCGAAGCGCAGGCCGAGTCTCTCGTGCGCTCCCGCGGGGCGCGCCAATTTGCGAGCCTCGCCGACGTCGCCAGACGGCTGAACCCGCGCGAAGTGAACAAGAAGACGCTGGAGAGCCTTGCGGCCTGCGGCGCCTTCGACGAAATCGAGCCCAATCGCGCCAGGGCTTTCGCCGCGATCGAGGCGATGCTCGCCGCGGCGAATAGGCACGCCGAGGACCGCAAGGCCGGACAAAATGCGCTCTTTGGCGAAGCCGAGGCTGCGGACCTCGCGGTTCCAAAGACGCCGCCCTGGCCAGCGGCCGAGACGCTGCGACGTGAATTTGAAGCCGCTGGTTTTTTCCTCTCGGGCCATCCGCTCGACGCTTACGCCGGCCTTTTACCCAAGATCCGCGTGTCGCGCTGGAGCGAATTCGCCGCTTCGGTCAAGCGAGGCGCCACCGCCGGCCGGCTCGCCGCCGTGGTTCTGGACAGGACCGAAAGGCGCACCAAGTCCGGGTCCAAGATGGGGATCTTGCAGCTCTCGGACGTCAGCGGACAATATGAGGCGATCCTCTTCCAGGAGGGCCTGATCCAATATCGCGATCTTCTCGAGAAGGGCGCGGCGGTGCTCGTGACCCTATCCGCGGCGGTTGAGGGCGAGGACGTCCGGGCGCGCATCGTCGCTGTCGAACCTTTGGCCGCGGCGGCGGCGCGCGCGCAAAAGGGACTGCGCGTCGTCGTCGGCGACGAGCGCCCGCTCGACGGGATCAAGACTCGGCTCGCCGGCCGTGGCGACGGCGAGGTGTCGATTCTTCTGAAGCGCGATGCGGGACAGGAGGAAATTGAAATCCGCCTGCCCGGAAGCTATCCGGTGACTGCGGAAGTCGCCGGCGCGCTGCGCGCCATACCGGGTGTTCTGGAAGTCGAGCATCTGTAAGGGGTTATTAAACTTAAACTTTATGTTTAAGTTTTAAATAACTGATTCTAAGTGAAGAACGCTTTATTGCGCAACAGATGTTGAGGCCGTGCGCCGGGTGCCGGGGCGGTGCGATCTTTCGGCGGAACGCCGGGAACAAAAGCTCTTCAATTTCGTTATTGGGCCGTTAGCTCTAGCTGCCATCTTTCCTCGCCCCGCCGGGAGACCCTCATGGACGCGTTGCTCTCCGCCGCAGCCGCGATCGTTGGCGCGCCCAACGCGCAGTTCCTCGCGCTTCTCATCATCGGCGGGCTTGTCGGCTGGAGCGCGACAAAGCTCTCGCATGTTCTGCACGTCGACGTTCGAGCAGGGGCCTTGCTGCTCTCGGCGGTAACCGGGGCATGGCTCGCGGCTGAGGTCGCGGTTCGGGCAGGAGTGGGCCAGCGCTGCGCGGACGCGGTCTTGATCGCCGGCGCGATCGGCGCGGCGCTGTTCTGCGTCGGATGCCGGGCGCTGCCTCACGCCAATAGATCTCCCGAGGACATTGCCGTCCGCCATTGATATGCCTAGCTTGGTGAGAGAGGAGACTCTCCGCCCTTGACCGTGCTTGATCTCTTGAACGACGACCCCCGGAAGAAGCGGGGGGAGCCGCCGCTGCGTCATCCTGAAAAGGCGGGCCGGCCTGACGCGCCCATTCTGCGCAAGCCGCCGTGGATCCGCGTCAAAGCGCCCGGTTCGAAGGCCTGGGCGGAAACCAGCGGCCTCTTAAAGGACGCCGGGCTCGCGACCGTGTGCCAGGAAGCGTCCTGTCCCAACATCGGCGAATGCTGGGAGAAAAAGCACGCCACCTTCATGATCATGGGCGAGATCTGCACGCGCGCCTGCGCCTTTTGCAATGTCGCCACCGGGTTGCCGACGCGGCTCGACCCGACCGAGCCGGGCAGGGTCGCCAAAGCCACGCGCGCGCTCGGCCTGTCGCATGTCGTCGTGACGTCTGTCGATCGCGACGATCTCGATGACGGCGGCGCCGGTCATTTCGCCGAGACCATCGCCGCCATCCGGTCGGCGTGTGCCGAAACGACGATCGAAGTGCTCACGCCGGACTTCCTCAGAAAGCCTGGCGCGCTGGAGCGCGTGGTGGCGGCGGGCCCAGACGTCTTCAATCACAATATCGAGACCGTGCCGTCGCTCTATGTCACCGTGCGGCCGGGCGCGCGCTATTTCCACTCGCTGCGATTGCTTCAGCGCGCCAAGGAGCTGAACCCCTCACTTTTCACCAAATCCGGAATCATGGTCGGGCTCGGCGAGAGCCGTTTAGAGGTGATGCAGGTGATGGACGACATGCGCTCGGCGGACATCGACTTCATCACCATCGGCCAATATCTCCAGCCCTCCCGCAAGCACCACGCGATCGAGCGCTTCGTGACGCCGGAGGAGTTTGAGTCCTATAAGACGCTCGCCTATGCGAAGGGCTTCCTCTACGTCGCCGCCTCGCCGCTCACCCGCTCGTCGCACCATGCCGGCGACGATTTCGCCAAGCTGCGCGGCGCGCGCGACCTCGCGCGCATAATGGCGGGCTAGATCGTCGCCATTTGAATCACCCGCCGGGTTCGGCGCAACCCGCAGCCGCTTCGTCCTATCATTGTACAGGGACGGCGATCCTCGAAGCACCGACAGCTCGACCAATCTGCGCGGAGTTGAAAGCCCAGGCTGAAGTCTCGTTGTTGGGTCCAATAGTAATAATAACATCATGCGTACGCGTTCGTCCTGTACTAAATAAGGGCGAGCCCGTGTTAGCCGATACGCGCATGAGCGTCCAAGTTGGGTTGATATTCCCGTTGGATACGATGACAAATTTAAGTTGTAAGGTGACAGTATCAGTTTGGCCTCTCGAAAAATTGGGTTTTCTGGCGCCTTTTGCAGGTTTTTGGGGGCTGGACTTTGAATCACCTCCAGAAAACGACTGCGGAACATCGTATGAATGATACGTGCTATTCACCATCATCGCGCCCACAAGCCAGTCCTTGATTCCCAAATCGCTCTGTATAAGCAACGGTGAACTTGATGCCGGGATCACGCCCTTTTCGAGAAAGGGATCCGTGCGACAGTCAGATTTTTCGGTGATTGGTTTCATCAAATACTCGATAGACCAATAGGGGTTGAAGGTATCAGTTCGAGAAGCGGTAGACGCAAACTTCCCTCCAAGCCCAAGCGAATAGCTTTGCCCAAGGCTCAGCGGTCCATAGGTCTGGGCCGCTGGAGCTCCGGTTAGCAATCCCGCGCCAGCGATAGAAGAAGGTCCAAGATATTGCCCGACAAAATTTACAATTCCATTGTGGATAGGCGTCTTTAAGGCTACACCTGGGTTCAGTTCTGAAAATTCATCGACAGCCAGAGAAATACTTAATTGTGCGCCCCAATCGTTCGGCAATAATTGGCGATATTTATCGCCAACGCTAACCGCAACGGTATTTGCATCTTGAACAGCCTCCTTGAGATCGCAATATATACGTTTCCTAATCTCAAATTCTATTTGAGCCGTAGCAGGCCATTTGTGCGTCTGATCCTCGGCCAAGGTACCCGGGGGGATATCACGATCCCACGGTTCCGCAATGTCAGGAGTCACCAAGCCGCAACCGGTCAAAAACCAGGGCGAAATAAGAACGGAGAGAAATTGGAGCGGTCGAAATTTCATTGTGTTAACCCTCTCGGGATTTGATCCGAAAGGGTTAACACATTATCAGTCGATCCGCTGTTGCGGATTGGCAACAGTCAGATGCCTTTAACCTCGTGCTATTGCACTATTTTTTGCCCTCGGAGCTATTTGACTGCGGATGTCGCAGCTTTCAGAGCGTCAAATTCGGCAGCTCCGAATTCTGAACTCGGGAGAACGATAAACTCGCAGGAACAAATGCCACTTATACGGATACATGGTGGGGTGCATTGGCGTATTGAATTGGAACTCTCGGCTAGGGGAGCATCGGCGGGAGGCGCTAGTTTAGTTAGCGCTCCGATTTTGTTTTCGTATGCCAGAAATTGCGCCCATGTGAGCTTGACGGGCGGACAGGTGAATTTATCCCCCTTCGGCGTGCATTTCGATGGATCGAATGTTTCCGGAGGTTGCGCTGAAGCTGGCGCCATAATCGCGCAAGGTCCAACGGCGCAAAATAGAAAAAGCGTTCTAAATTTCATGTTGCCCTCCACACAATTTCCCGGCCAGCTTCGCCAGCCGCATACAGATTATTCGATATTCATTCGTAATATAGACCCGCGATAATACGCGACTTTCCGCGAATTGGCCAGTCTCGACTGGACCCTGCGGTCGCGGAGACCGCCGCCGGAACACCGGATAGACGAAAGCCGACCTGGGCCGGCCTTCCGATCAGCGGAATCGCAATATTGCGTATAATCTCGTCTAAGCCTCAAGCGCCGTTGAAATCTCGGCTAGCGTCGCGCGTTCGGCGTCGGTGACCTTCACCCCGCCAAAGCCTAGAAAGCCGCCCTCGACGCCCGCTTCCGCCACCAGATTGGCGATATGGTTGAGCCAATCTTTAAATGCCTTCGACTCATTGGGCGCCTTCGAATCGAGGATCGATGCGGTGCGGCGCAACTCGACGAGCGCTCGATCTTTGAACTCGTCCACCTTGGCCCCGTCCACCACACCCTTCACCCCGTCGCGGGCCGCGGCGCGTCCGTCGGGCGTGAGAAGGTCGTCGACGACCGCCTTGATCAGCGCGTCGGCGTTCGGATCGGATTTTGCGGCGGCCAAAGCCTTGGCGCTCGCGAAACCCTCCTGCAAGGTGCCGATAAAGCCGCTCGGATCGCCGGCGCTGACGGCGAAGCCGGCCAGCAGCGGCGATTCAAGCAGTTTTTTCCATTCTTCAGCTGTGAAATCGGATTTATTCGCCATTGTTCCCTCCGTAGAATATCTCGTGAGCCAGCGAGAACTCGTCGATAGAACTGCGACGTGACGCAATTGTTCCAGCCGCGTGACGGCGGCGACTTTTGCCGCTCTCGTCAATGAACTAGAAGCTTGGCTCATGAAGAGTTTTCGCAACCGTCGCTACGTGCCGCACAGCGCAGGAGAAATGTTTGCGCTGGTGCGCGACGTTGAATCCTATCCGCAATTCGTGCCCCTCTGCGAGGCCGTTCGCATCCGGCGACGGTCCGAGATCTCGCCTGGGGTCGAGGTGTCGCTGATCGAGATGCAGGTTGGCTTCAAAGCGATCTGCGAGCGCTATGTGAGCCGCGTCTGCTGCGACTTCAACAAATTAGACATCAGGGTCGAGTGCGCCGAGGGACCGTTTCGAAAACTCGACAATCGCTGGACGTTTCGCGACGAGCCGGCGGCGAGCGGCGGCGCGTCCCGGTCGATGGTCGAGTTCTTCATCGCCTATGAATTCAAGAGCCCGGCGCTCGGCTTTGTGATGGGCGCGATGTTTGATCGCGCGTTCCACAAATATGCGGACGCCTTCGCCGGACGCGCCGACGAGGTTTACGGCCGCCGCTGAACCGCATTGACGGCGTCTATCATCATATCTAGCGCTTGCATGACGGAGGCGGCGCGGATCTCGGCGCGCGACAGCGGTCCATAACGCCGCTCGACATGATCGACGCCGCCGTCGCGCCGGGCGCAGGCGAAATGAACGAGCCCCACAGGCTTTTCAAGCGAACCGCCGCCGGGTCCGGCGACGCCCGTCACCGCGACGGCGACATCGGCCAGGGAATGTTCGATGGCGCCCAGCGCCATGGCGCGCGCCACCTCGGCGCTGACGGCGCCATGCGCTTTGAGTAATGCGTCCGCGACGCTCAGCATGTCGCATTTCGCGGCGTTGGAATAGGTGACGAAGCCGCGGTCAAAGACATCCGAAGCGCCGGCAACATCCGTCAGCGCCGCGGCGACCAGCCCGCCGGTGCAGGATTCGGCCGTCGCCAGACGCAAGGCTTTGGCGCGGGCTTTGTCGAGAAGTTCTTTAGCTTTTACGTATGTCGTATGTTCATTCATTACGTATCTCATAAATCTTGATTACGTATGTGATACAAAATCCTTTGAACGGCTCAGATGTCATTCCCGACGCGCGTCTCACGCGCGATCGGGAATCCAGAGCAAAACCAGCGTTCTTGGATCGGCCCTGGATTCCCGGTCAGGCCTTCGGCCTGCCGGGAATGACACGGCCCAACCAAACGGATCAGCCGGATCATAACTCATGCGTCGGCTTGCCGCGCAGCGCCTTCACGTCGCCGCGCTGCTTCTTGCCGTCGAGACGCCTCAGCTTCGAGCCGAGCGTCGGCCGGGTTTTCTTTCGGGGCGGGGGCGGCGGAGCCGCCGCGATGCGGATGAGGTCGATGAGGCGATCGAGCGCATCGGCGCGATTGCGCTCCTGCGTGCGATGGCGGCGCGCTTCGATGAGGATGACGCCGTCCTTCGTCAGACGCCTGCCGGCGAGGCGCGCGAGCCGCGCCTTCACGTCATCCGCAAGGCTGGGCGAATTGCGGATGTCGAAGCGCAGCCGCACCGCGGTTTCGACCTTCTGCACATTTTGCCCGCCGGGCCCAGACGCGCGCGCGAATTCCTCCACGATTTCCCATTCGTGGAGCGCGATTCTATCGGTCACGCGGATCATGGCGGGCCTCGGCTTTGCGAACCGGCCTTATAGCAGGTTACATTTCACCGGTTCGAGGGAGCCCAGTCAGTCGGATAGAGAAGCGGGCGTTTGGTTCACCATTTGTCCTGATGAGTGGAGGCGCTAAATTTGCGCAATCTCACGAATCGAACTGGAGCCGCCAATGAAGCCGAATATCAAAGTATGGTCGCTATATCCCGCAGAAAGCGTCATGAGTATTTTTTGTTATTTTTTGGTTATAATTTTGTTGCTTTGCTTGATATTTTTTCCGTATCGATACGATTTCGACGATCGAACGCTCGACTTCTCTACAACAGGTCTAGCTGTAGCGGTAGTTGGTACAATCACTGGTCTGTTCTTTTTAGCTACAAAAGGAGCACAAAATTCTATAAAACTCAGAATTCGTTGGTTGCTTGCATTGTCAGTCCTTACAGCAGCGTGTTCCAGTTGGATAATTTTACCGCGGTTTCAACTTGCCCTGCGTGAGGGAAATGTTGACAATCTTATTGGTAAGCTTGATATCGCCATTGGCGTTTATCTATTGGTATTTACTGCAATTTATTTTTCTTTTTTGAGAATGACCCAGCGCCCAAATGATATTCCAGTGCTCGTGTTTCTTGTTCTGTATTCCTTTTTCGCCGGATGGTTTGCTTGGACGCTCTTCTCTCGGATTCAAACTACATTAGAAAATGGGAACGTACAACAAATAGTCACTATTGCGTTCTCTTTTGCTGGCGTCATGGCTGTATATTTCCTATTGATGAGATGGACACTGTCGTTTGCAGAAGTAGCGCTTATTGCGTTTTTAGTTTTCTTCACTGGTGTAGTCGGTTGGCTCAGTTGGAAGTTGTTGCCCCGGTTACAAAGCTCGCTAGAAAATGGAAACGTAGACGAAATCAATAAGCTTGTTTTACCGATCGCGGCGATGGTGGGCGTGTATTTTCTGGTATGGCGAACATGGATTGCGGATCGGCAACGACATTTCGCGCAAGAGGAACTATATACGAGTTTGCTAACAAAAGCGGTCGATCAATTAGGGGCGACACGGGAAGAAAAAAATGGGGAGGGAAAAAGTCAAACGATCCCGAATATAGAAGTGCGTCTCGGTGCAATTTATGCCCTAGAAAAGCTCGCGCGGGACTATATCCCTCTGCACTCCCGGATAATGGAGATCCTTTGCGCGTACATACGAGAGAATGCTGGAGAGCCAAGACCGCGTTCGGACGAGGTCGCGGCCATTCTTACGAAGCCACCTCGCGATCGTTCGGATAGAGAAATTCAGCTGGTTCGAAAACATTGGGATGAGCTACGGCCGCGCATCGACATTCAATCTGCCTTAACGGCTATTGGCCGCCGCTCAGAAAAACAGAAACAGATCGAACGACAAGATGTCGGCTCAACAAGTCCTTGGGCCGATAATGAACTCAATCTTTCAGGGTGTCACCTTGGTCGCGTCAACTTGTGCGGACTTCATTTTGAAGGAGTGAATTTCTCCGAATCATGTCTTGAAGGAGCGTTGCTGAAGGGATCGAATCTCAGGAACTCGTGGTTTTTTCGTGCGCACATAGAGAATGCGCAATTTCAATTCGCGTATGTTGAAGGCGTGCAGTTTGATCGAGCAAACATTGAACGCGCTGATTTCAGCAACGCTATTGGACTCACGCAAGAACGCATTGATGCGGCCTTCGGCGATGATAAAACCGTCATTCCGGAAGAATTGGTCCGGCCTGCACGTTGGAGCAAGAGCAAGTGTGAAATGCAGCACTAGGCGGCCAGCTCTCGATGCAATTACTGTGTGTATCCTTGCAGACTCTCACGGCAGCCGCACCGTCGCGATTGCCAGCGCCGCCATGCCTTCGCCTCTGCCGGTAAAGCCGAGTCTCTCCGTCGTCGTCGCCTTGATCGCGACGCGGCCGATCTCGACGCCCATCGTCTCCGCAAGTTTCTCCCGAATCCGTTCCCGATGCGGACCGATCTTTGGCGCTTCGCAAATGATGGTGGCGTCGACATTGGCGATCGCGCCGCCGCGCGCGCGCACCAATTCGCAGGCGCGCGCCAGAAAGATCGAGGACGCCGCGCCTTTCCACTCCGGATCGGACGGGGGGAAATGTGCGCCGATGTCGCCCTCGGCGATGGCCCCAAGAATGGCGTCGGTGATCGCATGAGACAGCACGTCGGCATCCGAATGGCCGGCGAGGCCATGCGTGTGCGGGACCGCGACTCCGCCGAGCCAGACGGCATCGCCTGGCCCGAAGGCGTGGACGTCATAGCCCTGACCCATGCGGATGTCGGGCAGATCGGCGAATGCGGGTTGCTTCAACTGCTCCATGGCGCGGGCGAAGTCCTGTTGCGTCGTGAGTTTGAAATTGGCGGCGTCGCCTTCGAAAATATGCACCTTCACGCCGGCGGCTTCGGCGACCATGGCGTCGTCGGTATAGTCGCGCCCGCCCGCGGCCGCAGCGCGATGGGCTGTCATTATAAGATCGAAGCGAAAGGACTGCGGCGTCTGCACGGCGCGGAGCCTCGCGCGGTCGGGCGTCGCGACGACGACGCCGGCGTCGTCGATCTGCTTTATCGTATCGGCGAGCGGCACGCCGGGGGCGGCGGCGCCATGGATCGCGGCCGCCTCGATGGCGCGCGCGATGAGCGCGGCGTCCGCGAAAGGACGCGCGGCGTCGTGAATCAGCACGATGTCCGGCGCGCCCTCGGCCGCGAGCGCCTCGAGGCCGTTCCTGACGCTTTCCTGCCTGCTCGCGCCGCCGAACGCCGGCGCAAGAAGCCGCGCCAGATCGGAAACGGAAAGCTCCGCTATGCTCGCGGCATAATGCTCGAGGTCGTCTTTATGGATGACGACCTTGAGCGCGGCCTGGGGCATGGCCATATGCAGCCCATGCAGCGTTCGGGCGAGCAGCGTCGTTCCCGCGAGTGATCGATATTGTTTGGGCGGGCCGTCGCCCGCGCGCGCGCCGCGGCCCCCGGCGACGACAAGGATGGCGATGGAAGGAGTGTGGAGAGCGGCGCCCATCGCCGCTCTCTGTCGGTTTTCGCCAACGCCGTCAAATGCCGACGGGCCGGAGAAATGCTATATTGCAAGTGCGAAGGGAACTGCTTATGATGTGGGCAAGATGGCTACTGCCAAAAAACTAGGCGCTGGCTTTGCCCCTTCGCCTCTGAGCATTGGCGGGATCACGCTGACGGGTCGCGCGTTCCTCGCGCCGATGGCCGGCGTGACCGACCCGACCATGCGCCGCATCGCGTCGCGTCTGGGGGCGTCGGCGACGGTGAGCGAGATGGTGACGGCTGCGGGCGTCGCCCGCGGCGATCGCGAGACGGCGATGCGGCTGGAATGCGCCGGCGTCGGGCCGCGGGTCATTCAGATCGCCGCGCGCGAGCCGGCGGAAATGGCGGCCGCCGCGCGAAGCGCCGAATCCTCTGGAGCGGACTGGATCGACATCAACATGGGTTGTCCTTGCAAGCGTGTCACCGGAGGCCTCGCGGGCGCCGCGCTGATGCGCGATCTCGATCAAGCGGCGCGGCTGATCTCTGCAGCACGCGAGGCAATATGCGTGCCGCTGAGCGTCAAGATGCGGTTGGGATGGGATGATGCAACCCGAAACGTCGCGGAGCTGGCGCGCCGCGCGGAAGCCGAAGGCGCCGCGATGATCACCGTGCATGGGCGCACGCGCCAGCAGCTTTACGCAGGCCGGGCCGATTGGCGCGCGATCGCCGCTGCGAAAGCGGCCGTGCGAATTCCGGTGGTCGCCAATGGCGACTGCGCCGGCGAAGACGACGCCGTGCAGATGCTGGAGCATTCCGGCGCCGATGGAGTCATGATCGGACGGGCGGCCATGGGGCAGCCCTGGATCGTCGGCGATATCGCGCATTTTCTGCAGACCGGCGCGCGACGCGCGCCGCCCACGCTGGCGCAGCGCGCTGAGATCGCGCGCGAACACCTCGAAGGTCTGCTGGCGTCGATGGGCGCGTCGGCCGGGTTGAGGCACGCGCGCAAACATCTCGCCGCCTATGTCGATCGCTCGGTCGGTCGATTGGCGGGACATGCCGCAACCGACGCGCGTCACGCGCTGGTCACGACACAGTCGCCTGACGAGGCGGCGCGGCTGATTGAGCTGATTTTTCTGAAGGCGCAGCCTGCAGAGCAGGGGATCGCGGCATGAGCGTTTTCGACCGCCCTCGACGCAACGGCGCGCATTGCGTCGGCTATGAGCCGCTCAAGATCATCAATGACGCCGGCCGATCGTGCATGCTCGAGGCCTTGCCCAATGCGATCCTGACCGTCGCGCGCGATGGCGTCATTGAGGACGCCAACGCCGCCGCGGAGGCCTTCTTCGAACTCGGCAAGCCTCTGCTCATCGGGCAGTCGCTCGATCGGCTGCTGCCGTTCGGATCGCCGCTCACCGCGCTCATCGAGCAGGTTCGCGAACGCGGCGCGACAATCAATGAATACAAGGTCGATCTCGGCCGGCCCGGCCAGGAAGCCGACCGACGCGTCGACGTTCATTGCGCGCCGCTGCCCGAGGGTGACGGGCTCGTGCTTGTGATGCTGCAGGAGCGCACAATTGCCGACAAAATAGACAGGCAACTGACGCATCGCGGCGCTGTTCGCTCGGTTTCGGGGCTGGCCTCGATGCTGGCGCACGAAATCAAGAATCCGCTGTCCGGCATTCGCGGCGCCGCACAACTGCTCGAATCGGCGCTCGGCGATCAGGACCGCGCGCTGACGCGGCTGATTTGCGACGAGACCGATCGGATTGTGCGTCTTGTCGATCGGATGGAGGTTTTTTCCGACGCCCGTCCATTGCAGCGCGAGCAGGTGAACATCCATTCGGTGCTGGATCACGTGAAGCGCGTCGCCCAGAGCGGATTCGCCCGCAACGTTCGCTTCGTCGAGAACTACGACCCATCGCTGCCGCCGGTTTACGCCAATCGCGATCAACTGGTGCAGGCGTTCCTCAATCTCGTGAAGAACGCGGCGGAAGCCGTCGGCGAAGCCGTCGATGGGGAGATCGAACTCTCGACCGCTTTCCGCCCCGGCGTCAGCCTGCGCGCGCTTGGCGAGAAAAGCCCGATCGGCCTGCCGCTCGAATTTTGCGTACGCGACAATGGCCCCGGCGTTCCGGAAGACATCGCCGCGCATCTCTTTGATCCGTTTGTCACCACCAAGTCGACAGGAACTGGCCTCGGACTTGCACTGGTTGCGAAGATCGTCAACGACCACGGCGGCATCGTGGAGTGCGAGTCCCTCCCGAGGCGCACGACCTTCCGGGTGCTGATGCCAATGTACAGGCCAAAACGGGCCGAGCAACGCGAGGAACGGCGTGCATGACATCTCGCAGAGGCGGGAGAACGAAGTAATGACGCGAGGAGAAATTCTGGTCGCTGACGACGATGCTTCTATACGCACGGTCGTCGCGCAGGCGCTTTCGCGTGCGGGTTACGAAGTGCGCACCACCGGCGCGGCCGCGACCTTGTGGCGATGGGTGCAGTCGGGCGAGGGCGATCTCGTCGTCACCGACGTCGTCATGCCCGACGAGAACGCTTTCGAGCTTCTGCCGCGCATCAAAAAGCTGCGTCCCGAACTCCCGATCATCGTCATGAGCGCGCAAAACACGTTCATGACCGCTATTCGGGCGTCGGAGCGGGGCGCATACGACTATCTGCCCAAACCTTTCGATCTCAAGGAACTCGTCGGCATCGTCGGCCGCGCCATGGCCGAGCCCCGCAAACGGCCCGAAGATGACCGCCACGATGAGATCGAGGGCATGCCGCTCGTCGGCCGCTCCCCGGCGATGCAGGAAATCTATCGTTCGCTCGCGCGATTGATGCAGACCGACCTGACGGTGATGATCAATGGCGAGTCGGGAACCGGCAAGGAGCTCGTCGCCCGCGCCCTGCACGACTATGGAAAGCGCAAGAAGGGTCCCTTCGTCGCCGTCAATATGGCGGCGATTCCGCGCGATTTGATCGAAAGCGAACTCTTCGGCCATGAGAAGGGCGCCTTCACCGGCGCCAACCAGCGATCGGCCGGCCGCTTCGAGCAGGCCGAGGGCGGCACGCTGTTTCTCGACGAGATCGGCGACATGCCGATGGAGGCGCAGACCAGGCTGCTGCGCGTGCTGCAGCAGGGCGAATACACGACCGTGGGCGGGCGCACGCCGATCAAGACCAATGTCCGGATCATCGCCGCCACCAACAAGGATCTGCGGATCCTCATCCAGCAGGGCCTGTTCCGCGAGGATCTTTACTTCCGCCTCAACGTCGTGCCGCTTCGGCTGCCGCCGCTGCGCGAGCGCGCCGAGGATATTCCCGACCTCGTGCATCACTTCTTCAAAGTGGCGGCGAGCGAAGGACTGCCGCAGAAATACATCGATCAGGCCGCGCTCGACCGGATGAAGAAATATCGCTGGCCGGGCAACATCCGCGAGCTCGAAAACCTCATCCGCAGGCTCGCCGCGCTGCACCCGCAGGAAGTCATTTCCGATCAGCTCGTCGAGACCGAACTCGAACATGAGATTCGGCAGGCAGACCCCGGCGGCGACAAAGGCTCAGCCGCAGCCGCGCCGTCGCAAGAATTGTTTGACGGACAAACGCTTTCGAGCTCCGTCGAGCTTCATCTCGCCAAGCTCTTCCGCGACTATGGGGATCAGTTGCCGCCGCCAGGCCTCTATCACCGGATCATCCGCGAGATCGAAATTCCGCTTGTCTCCGCGGCGCTTGCGGCGACGCGCGGCAATCAGATCAAGGCGGCGGAATTGCTCGGACTGAACCGCAACACGCTGCGCAAGAAGGTCAATGACCTCGACATCAGGTTGATGCGCTCGCCGAGATAAAGCGGCGACATAGCGCATCCCTTTCATGCGTTTGGACCATGCGGATCCTGCGTTTACAGACGTAGCATGATCTGCCGGTCAGCCTTTTCGGCCGGATTTTTTGAGGTTGAGCGGTCGCCGCTCGATATTTTTGTTGCGGCCGTCCATTTCAATAGGAGCCTTTTCATGGCTGACGACATTGCCAAATTGACTGCCCGCATCGACCGCCTGGAGAGCGCTCTCGGCCGCGTTCCTGGAGGAGGCGTCACCGACCCGCCGCCCGACCCCTGGCCGTGGCCGCATTGGCCCTATCCGCGCCCCTGGCCGTGGCCGCCGCGCTGGCCATTTCCCTGGCCAGATCCATTGCCCCCGGGCCCGATCATCGACCCGGCGCCTTTCGATGTCTCTCAGTTTACGCGCCCCCAGCTTGAACTCGCGCTCGAGCAGATCAAGTCACAGCGAGTCAAACTGGACGCCCAGGAAAAGGCGATCAACGCGCAACTCAAAAACGTGAAGTAGCGCGACTGCGGTTTGGCCGTTCGCGCACCGGACGGCCAAAGCCGCTGGCGATGACTTTTACGAAACCGGCCATTTGCAAAAAAGATATTGGAGGCCGTCATGAGCGCCATACCACAAAGAAAGAGTGGCCGGCCGCAGCGGGCTTTGCTTGTTGGATTTCAGGACCAAGACAATCTTGGCTTGCGTTACCTATCGTCGGCCGCGCGCAGCGCCGGCCATGAGACGGAGATCGCCACCTACGAAGCCGATCCCTCCGCTTTGGTGCGGCAGGTTCTCGCTGGCGGCTACGATTTCATCGGCCTCTCGCTGATCTTCCAATACATGACGCCGAGCTTCGCATCGGCCGTTGCGGCGCTGCGCGAAGCAGGCTTTAAGGCCCACATCAGCATGGGCGGCCATTATCCCAGCTTCGCCTACGAAGAGGTCATGCGCGGGGCGCCGGGACTCGACTCCATCGTCCGTTTCGACGGCGAGTTGACTCTCGCCTCTCTGCTCAACAATTTGTCGCAGCGCGCTGACTGGCGGGAGACGGCGGGAATCGCCTTTCGTGGCGCCGACGGGGCGGTTCACGCCACTTGCTTGCGAGAGCCGCTCGGCGACCTCGACGCCTTGCCCTGGCCCGATCGCGAGACGATCGACTATGAGAGCCACAGCCTGTCGACGGCCTCGGTTCTCGGCAGCCGCGGCTGCCCGTGGGACTGCAGCTTTTGCTCGATCCGGCCGTTTTATGAGGCGCAGGGCGGTCAATTGCGGCGGCTTCGCAAACCCGGCGCAGTGGTCGATGAAATGATCGACTTGCACGAACGCCGTTCGGTTCCCGTTTTCCTGTTTCAGGACGATGATTTTCTGGCCACTGGCCGGCGCGCCCGCGAATGGGCTGGAGGAATAGCCGACCGGCTCGTCGACGAAGGCTATGCTGGCGCCATCGCCTTTAAAATCAGTTGTCGCTCCGACGAAATCGATGAAGCCGCCATCCGCCGCCTGAAGGCCGGCGGACTAACGCATGTCTATATGGGCGTCGAATCAGGCGATGAGGCGAGCCTCGCCACAATGAATAAGAAGCTCGGGCCTCAGCGTCACGTTCGAGCGGGGGAAATACTGAAATCGCTGGGGCTCTCTTTTGACTTTGGCTTCATGTTGATGGAGCCTTATTCGACCTTCGAAACGATCCGCAACAATATCGCCTTTCTCGACGCCTTCGTTGGAGACGGATGGTCGGTCGCGCCATTCTGCCGAATGCTGCCTTACGCCGGCACGCCTATTCGGGAGCGGCTCGTCAAGGAAGGACGTCTGACGGGTAGCGAATTCCAGCCAGACTACCGCTTCCTGGATCCCAAACTTGATATCTACTACGAGTGGATGATCGAAACCTTCCACCGCCGCAATTTCACTGCCGAAGGCCTGTGTCACCTCCTGCGCTATTATCTTTTCGAGGCGCGGCTTCGCCTGCGCGGCAAGGGAGTTACGCCACAACGCCTGGCGCAGTTGCAATATATCGCGGCGGTCGCAAATGGGGTGGCCTGTCAGGTGCTGCGCTCCGCGCTCGACCATGTTGAAAGGACGCCTCTTGAAACGCTGCGCCGCGACCGGGAATTCCTGAAGGCGCTGACGGCCCATGAAGCGCGCGAGGAGGAGCACTTGATGCAGGAATTGCGGCGCTATTGCACGCTCGTCGCTGCGGAGCGACGCGAAAGCGTATCCGATTCCTTCGATAAATCATGGACTTTCGAGGGCATGGAGCGCGACGCGCTGCGGAAAGGCGATCGCGTGAGCGCTGCTTGATCCGTCGTCATCCCACGGCGTCGCTCGGACCCCGCCTTTAATTGCAACCGGCGCGGGCGGAGCCTATACAGGCGCCATGGCCCTGACCGGAGACTCGGCTTCTCCGCTAAAGGCGAAAGGCAGAACGCCGTTTCGCAGCTGGTTCGGCCCGATCATCGTGATCGGCGCCGTCGGCTGCGCTTTGGCTACGTTCCTGGTCGTGGCCGAATTCGGCGCGATATCGGCGACAGACGACCGTCTGTTGCCGTTGCTTATCATCAACGGCGTCTTCGTCGCCGTCCTGCTCGCGATGGTGATCGTCAAGGCTTGGCGCCTCTACCGCGTCTGGCTGCGCGGCGAGGCGGCGGCGCGCCTTCACGTGCGCACGGTCGGCTTTTTCTCGGTCATTGCTTTGATCCCGGCGATTCTGCTTGCCGTTGCGGGATCGCTGACGCTGGAGCGCGTGCTCAATCCCGCCTTCATGTCGAGCGTCAAGGTCTTCGTCCACAACACGGCGGAAGCCGCGGCCGTGTTCCGCGAGAGTCAGTGCCGGGCGCTACTGCAGGAGGCGCAGCTCACGGCTTCGGACCTCGATCGCGCGAGCCTCCTTTACAATTCCGACCGACCCTATTTTCACCAGATATTTCAATCGCGGGCATATTTCCTGGGCTTCTCCGTCGCGGCCCTGGTGAAATCCAACGGCGAAATTCTCGACCGCGTCGACGTGGCGCAGAACGCCGCCTCCATCATCATCGCCCCGCCGCAATCCGAGTTCGACGATGCGCGGCGCGGGGAGCCGCTGTGCCTCGTTATCGATGACGGCAAGAGCTTCGTCGCTTTGCGCGCGCTCAACGCCTTTCAGGACACATTCCTTTACGTCACTCGGCCCATCGACCCGATCGCCGTGGAATTTCCCAAACAGGCTCAAAGCCTGATCAGCAGCTACGACGCCTTCGATTCCTATCGCGCCGCCGTGCAGCGGGCCTTCGTGTTGATGTACGCCTTCCTGACGACGATCATGCTGCTGTCGTCCATCTGGTTCGGACTGGATTTCGCCGACCGGCTGGTGACGCCGATCCGCGACCTGATCGCCGCAACCGACGAGGTGTCGGCGGGCAATCTCGACGTTCGCGTCAACGTCGACAAACAGCATGGCGAATTGGCGCGCCTCGGCGACGTCTTCAACAATATGACGACCGAGCTCAATCTTCAGCAAAACCGGCTGATCGAGGCCAATCGGATCAATGACGAACGTCGCGAATTCACCGAGGCCGTGCTCTCCGGCGTGCCGGTCGCGGTTATGGGCGTGGACTCGGAAAGCGTCGTCACCATTCTCAACCGCTCAGCCGAGGAACTGTCGCTGGCGGATGCGACGGGGCAGGCGACCGTCGGCGCCTCGGTGGCGTCGGTCTTGCCCGAGATCGTCCCCATTCTGAAGGACGCGGCGGAAGTCTTTCCGCGCGCCGTTCAAAGCCAGATCATCATCAAGCGCGGCGTCGCCGAGCGCACCTTGAACGTGCGAGTCACCCTGGCGCGCGCCGATGCGGGACAACACAACTACGTGGTGACGCTCGACGACATCACCGACCTCGTGATGGCGCAGCGCACCTCGGCCTGGGCGGACGTCGCGCGGCGCATCGCGCACGAAATCAAGAATCCTTTAACGCCCATTCAACTTTCGGCCGAAAGGCTGCGCCGCAAATACGGCAAGGTCATCCAGGAGGATCGCGACATTTTCGACCAATGCACAGATACGATCGTGCGCCAGGTCGACGACATCAAGCGCATGGTCGACGAGTTTTCGTCCTTTGCGCGTATGCCGAAGGCGCGCCCGGCGCGCGACGATCTCAACGAATGCATTCGGCAGGTCGCGTTCCTCATGCGCGTCGGCAACGCCGATCTCGATATCGTCGAAGAGTTGCCGGAGACGACCGTCATCGCGCAGTTCGATCGCCGCTTGCTGTCGCAGGCGCTCACCAATATCGTGAAGAACGCCGTCGAAGGCATCGCCGCACGCGAAGAAAAAGACGCTCTGGAAAAGGGACGAGTCGAAATCAAGTTGGATGTGCGCGATCGCATGGCGGAAATCGACGTGATCGATAATGGTAAGGGCTTCCCGGCGATGAACCGGCAGCGCTTGCTCGAGCCTTACATGACCACGCGATCAGACGGCACCGGACTGGGCCTGCCGATCGTCGCCAAGATTGTCGAGGACCACGGAGGCCGGCTGGAGCTGCTGGACGCGCCGTCGGGTCGGGGGGCCTGCGTCAGGCTCATCGTGCCCCTCGCTGCGGAGACGCCCTCGAAAGAGGAGCCAGGCGGGCGCACATGCGGAAAAAGCGCCGGCGCATGCAAGTGAGCCGGGACAGAGCGGGGTATGATGGCAAGCGATATTTTGATCGTCGACGATGAAGAGGACATCAGAGAGCTTGTCGCCGGAATTCTGAGCGACGAAGGGCACGGGGTCCGCACCGCCAAAGACTCCGACGAAGCGCTCGCGGCGATCGCAGCCCGGCGTCCGCATCTGGTTTTTCTCGACATCTGGCTGCAAGGGTCTCGGCTCGACGGCCTCCAGGTGCTGGAACTCGCGCAGAAGCAGCACAAGGGCTTGCCCGTCGTCATGATCTCGGGCCACGGCAATATCGAAACCGCGGTCAGCGCGATCAAGATCGGCGCATACGACTTTATTGAAAAGCCGTTTAAGGCGGATCGGCTGGTGCTCGTCGCCGAACGGGCGCTCGAGGCCTATCAGCTGCGGCGCGAACTTTCCGCGCTGCGCCAGCGGGCAGGAGCCTTCGACCGCATCGTCGGCGATTCCCCGGCGGCGCATCAGCTGCAGCAGCTCATTGGCCGCGTCGCCCCTGTGAATTCGCGCGTGCTGATCACCGGCGCCCCTGGGACAGGCAAGGAACTCGCCGCCCGCTGTATCCACGAGGCGTCGAGCCGGGCCGGGGGGCCGTTCGTCGTCATCAATTCAGCCACGATCACGCCGGAGAACATGGAAATCGAGCTGTTCGGCCGCGAAGGCGCCGACGGCGAACGCAAGATCGGCGCGCTTGAGGAGGCGCATGGCGGGACGCTGTTCCTTGACGAAATCGCCGACATGCCGAAGGACTCCCAGGCGAAAATCCTGCGCGTGCTGGTCGATCAGACGTTTCAGCGGGTCGGTGGATCGAACAAGGTCGAGGTCGACGTGCGGATCATCTCGTCCTCGGCGCGCGATCTCGCGTCGGCGATCGAAGAGGGCACGCTGCGCGAGGATCTGTTTCATCGCCTCGCGGTGGTGCCGATCCGGATTCCCTCGCTGGCGGAACGGCGCGAGGATATCCCGGCGCTCATCGACTATTTCATGGAGAATATGTCGCTCGCGTCCGGCATGCCGCGCCGACGGATTTCGGAAGACGCCCTCGCGGTCCTGCAGTTGCACGACTGGCCCGGCAACATCCGCCAGTTGAGAAACAATGTCGAGCGCTTGATGATCCTCACGTCCGGCGATTCCAGCGCGACGATCACGGCCGAAATGCTTCCGGCCGACGTCGGCGAACTCGTTCCGGCGACTCCCGCCGGCGTGCGCGGCGAGAAACTGATGAGCCTGCCACTCAGAGAGGCGCGGGAAGTTTTCGAGCGCGAATACCTTGTCGCTCAGCTCAATCGCTTCTCCGGGAATATCTCCCGAACGGCGGAGTTCATCGGCATGGAGCGCTCGGCCTTACACCGAAAACTGAAGTCGCTGTCGGTAGAGTCATAGAAACATTAACTTAGCAGAGCTAGTTAAAGCGTTGCCTTATGTTGGCGGCAAGAGCAGGGGCTGAGTCAAAGCCAGCAGCTTTCCAAGAATTGGCGACTGCAAGCGTTCGACTTGCGCCTTGCGCTTCGCCATTTGAAAGGTTCTAATGAACACGGCGGCGAAAAAAGAAGAACGATCCCCTGGGGGCGGCGTCATTCCGCTCGGCTCAAAAAACAGAACAGGACAGCCGATGTCGTCAGAGCGTTCGCAGAATCTGCAAGATACATTTTTGAATTTCGTCAGGAAGAATAAAGTCCCGCTCACGATCTTCCTCGTCAATGGCGTCAAGCTCCAGGGAATTGTCACCTGGTTCGATAATTTTTGCCTCTTGCTGCGACGAGACGGGCATTCTCAGCTCGTCTACAAGCACGCCATCTCGACGATCATGCCCGGACACCCCATACAAATGTTTGAGCCGGGCGACGACGAGGGCCAGAACGACAAGCAGCGGTAGGCGATTGAAGGCTGACAGCGGAGCAGATAATGGGACGACGCCGAATGGCGCCGGCGCCCGCGCATTGGTCATTGGGCCTTACGTGACTCAAGGCGGCGCGGCGCTTTCGCGCGACACGGCGGCGCGTCTCATGGAGGCGGTGGGGCTCGCCGAGGCGATCGACCTCGATGTCGTTGGTCAAATTCCCATATCGCTGAACGTTGTTCGGCCGGCGACGTATCTGGGGAAGGGCAAGGTCGAGGAGATCGGCGAACTCGTCAAGTCGAAGGACGCCGCGCTCGTGAGCATGGACTGCCAGCTCTCGCCCGTGCAGCAGCGCAATCTCGAAAGGGCGTGGGACGCCAAGGTCATCGACAGGACCGGGCTGATTCTCGAAATCTTCGGCGAGCGCGCCCGAACCAAGGAAGGCGCGCTGCAGGTGGAGCTCGCGCATCTGGCCTATCAGAAGTCGCGGCTCGTCCGCTCCTGGACCCACCTTGAACGCCAGCGCGGCGGTTTCGGCTTTCTTGGCGGCCCGGGCGAAACGCAGATCGAGACCGACCGGCGCCTGATCGAGGAGCGGATGCGGCGCATCGAGCACGATCTTGACAAGGTGAAGCGCACGCGCGCGCTGCATCGTAAGACGCGGCGCGACGTTCCCTATCCGGTGGTCGCGCTCGTCGGCTATACGAATGCCGGAAAGTCCACGCTTTTCAACCGTCTGACCAAGGCCGAGGTGCTCGCGCAGGACATGCTGTTCGCGACCCTCGATCCAACGCTGCGCCAGATCAAACTGCCGCATGGGGCGCGCATCCTGCTCTCTGACACGGTGGGATTTATCTCCGACCTGCCCACCATGCTTGTCTCGGCCTTCCGTGCGACGCTCGAAGAAGTGACGCTCGCCGACGTGGTTCTGCATGTGCGGGACGTCGCGCACGAAGATTGGGAAGCGCAGGCGAAGGACGTCGAGGCGATCCTGAGCGAACTCGGTTTGAAAGGCGAAGCCGAGGGGCGGATTTTGGAAGTTTGGAACAAGATCGACGCGCTCGATCCGGAACGGCTTTCGGCGCTTCAGCTCGCCGTGGGCGGGATCGAGCCTCAACGCCGGCCGACGCTCGTATCGGCCTTGACCGGGCAGGGGCTCGATGCGTTGCTGGCAAGGATCGAGTCCACGCTGGCGGCGGGACGCGTTCGTTTTGAAATGGACCTCGACGTCGCCGACGGCGAGGGGCTCGCCTGGCTTCACGCCCATACCGAAGTGCTCGAACGCGAAGCGCTGCCGGAGGGCGGCGTCCATCTCGTCGTGCGTATCGATCCTGAACGTTCCGAGGGTCTCGCGAGGCGCTTTCCGCAGGCCGAAATCATCCGCGAAGCCGGCGCAGGGCGCTTAACGGACGGCGTGTAATTTTCAGACGTTAGAGAGATATCAACGCGGCTTGCGCTCCGCGCCTTTCGCCTCGACCCACAGCGCTTCCATCTCGTCGAGAGACGCTGCTTCAGGCGAACGGCCCATCTCTGCAAGGCGGCGCTCGATGTGGTGAAACCGCCGCTCGAATTTCGTATTGGCGCCGCGAAGCGCCTGCTCGGGATCGACCTTAGCGTGGCGCGCAAGATTGACGACGACGAACAAGAGATCGCCGATCTCCTCTTCAAGCGCCGGCGAAGCGTCGACGCCGGGACGCGCGAGTTCCGCGGCGACCTCCTCGGTTTCCTCGCGAATCTTGCTCAGAACCTGCTGTGCGTCGTCCCAATCGAAGCCGACCTCGGACGCCTTCTCTTGCAGCTTGAGGGCGCGCGTCAGCGCGGGCAGGGCGAGCGGCACGCCGTCAAGCAAACTGGCCGGCGGAGCGCCCTGCTTGCCCGCCTTCTCGCGCGCTTTGATAGCGCTCCACTGCGTGCTCACGCCGTCGGCGTCGAGAGACTGGGCGTCGCCGAAAACGTGCGGATGCCGGCGAATGAGCTTGTCGCAGATCGCGTCGACGACGTCCTCGAAGGCGAAAGCGTCCTGCTCCTGCGCCATTCGGGCATGGAACACGACCTGCAAGAGGAGATCGCCTAGCTCGTCTTTGAGATCGGTAAGATCGTTGCGCTCGATGGCGTCAGCGACTTCATAGGCCTCTTCGATCGTGTAGGGCGCGATCGAGCGGAAATCCTGCTCGAGATCCCAGGGACAACCGCTGCCGGGCGTGCGCAGCGCCGCCATGATTTCGATCAGTCTGGCGACATCGCCGTGCGGTCGGCCGGACATGAGGTCTCCCAAAAGAAAAGCGCCGCGGCCCTCAAGGAGGATCGCGGCGCGCGGATCTACGGAGCGAGGCTCAATCCAGGATGATCGACAGCGCTTCTCTGCCTTTCGCCGTATCGACGACCTGCATAGTGACCGGCTGGCCCTCGGCGAGCCGGTTCACGCCGGATGGACCCAGAATCGAAATATGGACGAACACGTCCTTGCCGCCGTCGTTCGACTGCACGAAGCCGAAGCCCTTTGTCTCGTCGAACCATTTGACCTTGCCGGAGACCGGAACGGCGGTCGACGGATCGGGCGCCTGACGACGGGGCCGGGGGCTGTCAAAACCGCCACCCGCGCGCGGCGGCGGCGGCGGCGCCCGTTCAGCGGCGCCAGCCAAGTCGACTTCGAGAATGCGCGCCACTTGCTGGCCTTTCACCGAGCTCGTGACTTGCACCTGCAACTTCGCGCCGGGCGGCAGCGTGTCGTAACCCGCCGCCTGAACGGCGCCGATATGGAGAAAGGCGTCGCCGGTGCCATTGGCAAGCTCTACGAAGCCGAAGCCCTTGTCCGTCTTAAACCACTTCACAATGGCGTCGACTGCTGGCTCATTCGACATCGGAGGCGGCGCATCAGGAAATCCGCCGCCAAAGGGTGATCGCGGCGCCCGGCTGGTTCGCGGCGAATCATAGCTATACGGGGCGTCGTCATCAAATCCGCGCTTGCGGGGGCCCCGAAAATCTCTACCTTTGCTCATGTCTACCTGCTCGTCTCCGCCAAAAACGGCAAGACCGCTATGCCAACCTTGTGCGCCCAACCGCTCCAGTCGGCGCGTCTCAAAAAACGCGCCCGCCCGGAAACGACGATGATGTGCCTCTTGAATGCCATATAGTCCCGCGCAGCGAGCCTTTTACCAGAGTTTCGCCCCGGAAGGCCAGAGAATTCCGTGGGGTGATCCAAAAATCCAAACAGTCGCCATAGTTTGACAGCTGACGTCCAAACGCTGCGCCGGTGGGAATGTTTGCGTTTGCAGGAGTTTAGATGCGTCGCGCGGTTGGCATTGACGCGCCATGCGCTGCGCCCGCGCCGCATTGTCAACATAAAGCGTCATCCGAGGAGCCGGGACTGCATTCAGTCCGACAAGACATCGGCGCGAGATCTCAGGTTAGCGAAAGGCAAGAGCGGACGGCGCCGGCCGGATCCCGCATCCATTGTCAGAACTCAATAGACAAGTCGCAGCTTGTGCACGTTAGAAATGTCACAGGCAGCGCCCGCAATCTCGGGGTTCGAGCAGCGCGGCGCAGCCGGTCGGGTTAGCGCAGCCGCGCTGCTCGAACGGAACCCGCAATCTCTCAGAGACCTTCAGCCTACCTTGAAAATGCTCTTGGCCTGGGCGCCACGGCGCGGCGCCTTTTTGCTGCGGCTCTCACCGAGTTGCTTCTGGCGTTCTGCGATATAGGCCAGAACGGGCCCCAATCGCTTGTTCTCGACAATGGCGGCTTGATCGACCTGCTGCA
>Ga0082335_1000337_pt1 | contig 120330 bp, 118 predicted proteins | sample Subgrocontami58m_FD_72375 | JGI IMG/M metagenome (GOLD analysis project Ga0082335, IMG submission 72375) | Subsurface groundwater microbial communities from S. Glens Falls, New York, USA - GMW37 contaminated, 5.8 m (SPADES assembly) (version 2) ... | reverse complement strand
ACCCACAGGCCGTACCAACAGGGAACCCATAGAGCCTCGTGAATACTAAGATAGAGAGTGCCGACCCTGTGGACATAAGGGGAAGGCCGGCGCCATCTGTAGAGATAACCGATACACAGCAGATGGACTCTCCGGGGTCGTCGGGACGGCATGCGGGGGAAGCTGCATCGGGTAAAGTGGGAGATCTCGTTCGTCGTGGGTGATGGCCGCAACGGCTCGGTATAAGGGCAACCGAAGTCTGAGTCGGGCGAGCGAGAAGTCGGAGGGGCGCAGAAGTACCGAAGAAGCCGGGTAATACCGGCGGAGGGAAGGTGCCCTACTTTCATTGGGTCTCTTAACGAGGGAAGGAGAGGTGATTGCCGTGAGGCTTCAAACACCTAACAAGATTCGAGACCTTCAGCGGGGACTGTATCTCAAGGCCAAGAGAGAGCCTAAGTTTCGCTTCTATCTGTTACACGACAAGGTGTGGCGTGAGGATATCCTTGAGCATGCCTACCGATTAGTTCGTGCAAACGGTGGAGCCCCGGGCATCGACGGGGTGACTTTTCATTCTATAGAGAGTGGCGAGGGCGAGGCTCAGTTTATTTCATCGGCGCACTCGCATGCCTTGAGGTGAAGATGATCGGAAAGCCGTATGCCTTAGTTGGGCACGTACGGTTTGATGAGGGGGGGACAGGACGACTTTCTATGGACAACCCTAAACGGGCACGAAGCTGGAAACGGCGGATACAGCCAAGGGTTAACCTAAGGATCGTTGAGCCTGTCCTCTACTCTACCTTTTTTTACGCTCAGCCGTAGTTTTCGAGATGGATCTTATGGGGTCGTCGGCAAAAGCCCAGCAGCTACTCCTTTAGGACCTTTCCCTACGGGAATCGTGGCGATCACTTGATCGATGGTCGTGTCGATAACCGAGACCGTGTTGTCCTTGCGGTTGGCAACATAGGCAAAAGGCTGATCTGAGAAGGTTCCTGGCGGGGTCAGTGCAATGCCCGAAGGTTTCTTACCCACAGGGATATTAGCAATCAGCGTGAGATAGGGCGATCCGCTCTGCACCTGTAGCACCGAGACTGTATTCGATTCGCTATTGGTCACGTAAAGTTTGCTTCCGTCATGCAGGAGCGCTAAGCCCTCGGGCTCCTCTCCAACTGCCCTTTTGGCGCGGACGACTGGTGATGCTGGTATGTTTACATCCACAACTGCCAGATTGTTCTGGCTTCGGTTCACCACATAGACCAAGCTAGACGTAGCACTTACCGCTAGCGCCACAGGCTTGTTCCCTACGTCAACATAACCCAGGATCGCATTGGCGGGATTTGAGGCCGCGTTTAGAGCGTCGAGAACAATCAGGTTGTTGGAATTTCGTCCAACGACGTAGGCGTATAGGCCATCTGGAGAGAAGCCGATCGCCAGAGGTTTTTGTCCGATCTTGATCTCCTGGCTGCCTTTACCTTTTCCCTTAGAAGGCACATTCTTTTTAAGAGGCACGGTGGCAATGACGATCTCCGTTGCCCGGTCGATGATGGAGATCGAATTGTCGTTCCGGTTCGTAACCCAGAGCTGAGCGCCGTCCGGTGTAGGCGCCATTCCCTCCGGCCTCTTTCCCACTTTGATTGCTTTACCCAAGTTGAAGTCAAAGGCATTGGTATCGGTAGGCGAGGAAGGACCCACAAGGACCTGCACGACCCCCCGTCCATCATCCTCTTCGTCATCATCATCTCCGTCGTCTTTATCTTTTTCTTTGCCCTTTTGTTCCTTGCCGTTGCCTCTCTCAGCTACGTAGAGCTTTGCCGGAGGAGCGAAACTGTCGAAGATCAGATCGAAGAACGTGTCCGCCGTAGGCTTGTGCCCGACTGCAACAGTGTCCACAACCTGATTCGTCTCGGGATCTATAATGGAGACGGTATCGTCATTCTGGTTAGTCACGGCGATCACAGGCCGTCCATCAAGCTCAAAGATGGCAAAAGGCGAGAGCGAGGTAACGCTTGCACAGATGATCTTATTGACTGTGTCCACCGAGACTGTGCGGTCTACCCAGACTCCATTTTCGAGATGGAAGAGTTTTATCTGCAATGGGTTCCGGAAGGTTATCCCGCTGTAGTTGATACACACTTTCACTGCTCCGGAGAAAAGCGCTGTCGTTGTCAGATCGAAATAAACTGGCGGATTGCCCAGCTTGAAGCCCTTGGGTGGCGGCGGGCCGGAACTGCTGGTGGTGAGACTGGTAAACCCGGTCTGAGTGACATTCGAGAATGTAAGCGTAACCGGCTTGTTCCCTGTCGTACTATCCACCGGCTGGACGCCCACGTTGTTACCCACTGGGGTGTTCAGCACGGTGAAATTTGTCGCGCTTACAGCAGTTCCGCCCGGCGTGGTCACGCTGATTGGACCGGTAGTCGCCCCTGAGGGTACGGTGGCTGTGATCTGGGTCGGCGAATCTACGGTGAAGATTGCGTTTACCCCGTTGAACTTCACTGTTGTGCCGGTGAAATTCGACCCTGTGATGGTTACAATTGTCCCCACCGGGCCACTGGTGGGATTAAAAGCAATAATCTTTGGCGCGGTTATCAGCGTGGGCGCGTCGCTGACTTTAATGACTTCAGCGACAGCGATGATCGCAGGCGGAACTACCTTCGGCGCATCACTGACATTGATGGATTCGTTGATAGCAATCAAAGCGGCAGGGAGCAGGTTAGGATCATCACTGACAACAATAGACTCGCTTACGTTGATCAGGGCGGCCGGTAGCACGGTGGGCGCATCGCTGACAAGGATGATCTCAGCCAGGTTGATTACAGCTGGCGGGGTCACCATAGGAGCATCGCTGACTTGGATGATCTCAGCCACGTTGATTACGGCCGGCGGAGTTACCTGAGGAGCGTCGCTGACAATGATAGATTCATTTACAACTATGACCGCCGCCGCGGAGCCTTCCGCTGCCTCGAAGGCCCCGACGTCGCAAACAGCGATGCCGTTAATGTTCCCGTCAATGGGCCGAGCCACGCCCCGCTGGTCCGTAGCTTCACAGGCAGTCCCACCACTTCCGGGAACACCGGGGTCGCCGCCCTCGATGGCTGGACTTCCCAAAAGCAAGGCATGAGTTTTTGTCCCGCCGCCATTGTTTGCAAGCGCGCCCAACAAGGGGTTAACGCCGAAGAGATCGCCAACGGCAGCTCCTATAATAATCGTGCAACCCACGTCCTGTTGGACAATGTTGTGTCCTTGGCTGTTTAGCACGGCGGCGCACTCGGGTGAGCCACCTGTAGCGGTGTTGCCTGCTAGAATCGTATTTCGGAAATTGAATTGCGTGGGACTGGGGCCGAAGAGGGAGTTGGGATCGAAAATACCCCCGGCTAGATTGGACGCGTGATTGCCCGTGATCGTGACATTGTTGAAATTCAGCGTGCCGGCGGCCAAGGCGGTCGCAATGGCGCCGCCCCAGGCTGCCGAGTTTCCCGAAAAGGTGCTGTTCTTTATGGTGCTTGTTAAAGCCTGGGTCAAAAGCGCGCCAGCGAAGTTCGCGGCGGTGTTGCCCTCGAAGGTGCTGCCCGAAATGGTGAGCGTGGTTGCCACTGGAACCGGGAATGGCGGGGGATTCGCCGTGTGAATCGCCCCGCCGCCGTCTCCCGCAGTCGTGCTATTATTTTCAAATGCCGCATCTTCGACGATCAACCCGTTACCACCGGCAAAGATGGCTCCGCCGCCGTGATTTGTGGATTTTCCGCCTCGAATGGTTACCCGGCGGATGGTGAGCGTCCCCAAAAGAAACCCGCTCTGCTCGAAAATTCTAAAAGCGGGCGCCGCGACTGGGCGCTCGATAATCGTGAAGGCGGCGGTGTCCTGCCCCTGAATAATGATATTACTCGTGACCTGTGGCAAACCAATAGCATCGCCTAAAGATCCAAAACTCGCCGCAACGCTAAGCGTGTAAACGCCGGCAGGCAGGACGATCGTATCGTCCCCGGAGCCTGCGGTGCAGCCATCTACTGCGGCATCATTGTTCGCCGCCAAAATTGCTTCGCCCAGAGTGCAGTTGCCGTTGACGATGCCGGTGGGATTGGCCAGCGTGACTTCCTGAGCCAGCGAGTTGACTGTGATCGTGGCCGCCCGCGCCGACTCCAAAGAGAAGAGGAAGGCGGCCAGGGTGATAATCAGTACGCGAAGCGTCTGCACAACGGGCGCCATTGGCCTATAATCAGCGATTAGCATTCAGCTTTTTAGCTGACGGCGACGGCTATTAGCTGAAGCTTAGCGTCACAGTCACCTGGATCTGCTGGCCCGTCGAGACGCTAACAGGAGAGGCAAGGTTGGTGGAGGTGAACTGCGTCGTGAGTATGAATCCCTGGCCAGTGCACGTCGCCGTCAATGCACCGGGTGGCACGGTGTCGGCGCAGCTATTGAGCCAGGTCGATACGCTCGTGATCGTGCCGGTCTGTGCAGCGGTAGCGGTACCCGAAAGCACGACGCTCCCACCTGAACCAAATGTGACCGTCAGGTTATTAAACCAATTTGCCGGCAGCGCGCCCGAATAGGCGCCCTCCACGGTGACACAAGGTGTTCCACCGGCGCAGGGTTGAGGGCTACCGGCGAGCTGGACCAGCCACAATCCCACCGTAGCGGTCCTCGTCAGAACGTGCATGAGAGTCACCTTGCCCACGCCGAGCACGGCGTTCTCGAACTCCGTGCGGCTCGCCACCGTGCCGTCCGGGTTTTGCACCTCGATCATCCAGTGGCCGTGAACCTTGATGCCCTCCTGCGGCCCACTAGCAGCGGCTTTGGCCATGGACACCCCAGGCTCAGCCTCGGCCTGCCCTGAGGGCGCCTGAAGGGCGCTGCATCCCGCGACCATGGCGCTGAGCAGCAATACCACCAATATTGTGTGTAAATTTCTGTCTCGCATATCTACCTCCTTCGATTTTCGATTTTAGATTTAATTGAATTAGCTTTCAGCGATCAACTGATAGATAGCTTGTTTTTGCTGATGGCTGACCGCTGATCGCTTTCACTTGCTGGCGGCCGTCGACTAAATGAGAAATATTATAGTGCAGGTTTCGGACTGAAGGGTATCGCTCTGAAGGATGAAAAGGGAGCTAATTCTTTAGGTTGAGGGACAGATGATTCCGAGGGGTGTTATCTTGGCTTAGGTATCGGAGGTTCCTCCGCCACGGGCATAGATAGCTACCTGGAGGCGAGTGTGTAATGCCAGCTTCTCCAGGACGCTATGCACGTGGCTCTTTACTGTGTGGATGGCGAGGTGGAGCTTTTGTGCCATCTCCTTATTGCTCAGGCCTTCGCTAATCAGATCAATTATTTCCCGTTCACGTTTAGTTATCCGCACATCGTTCAATTGGACCTTGCCGTTCCTGGCGGCATCTTCCACAATCTGGGAAAAGAGCGATCCCGTCAATGTAGGTGGGAGAACTTTCGTTCCTCCGGCTATTGTTCTTATTGTTTTCAGAAAATCATCGAAACTTGCCTCTTTCTGGACGAAGCCTGAGGCCCCTGCCTTTACGAACTGGAGCACATCTGCCCGCGGAAGGATCAAACCCATCACGATCACCTTGGCCTCTGGAAGCTCCTTCTTGACCATCTTCGCCACACTTAAACTGTTTTGATCTCGCAAACATATATCCAAAAGCACCACCCGAGGTTTTAATTTTTGTGCCTTCGCCAAAACATTTTCAAAGTTTTCAGATGCAGCGACTATTTTGAGGTCCGGCTGCTTTGACACCATCGCCGTGATGCCTTCCCGCAGGAGTCGATTATCCTCGATGAGTAATAATGGGATTCTCTTCATGCCCTGGCCTCTTCTACGCGCCTTAAATAATCAAGCAAAAAAGCGCTGGTCCCACTTCATCAGAAAGGTCTATGAGACCGATCCCCTTACCTGTCCCAAGTGCCAGGGCGAGATGTGGTTCGACACGCTCACCACCCTGAGGAGACCCGAAGGGCGGATCATCAGCTTTATCGACCAGCTGGATGTTATTAAAAAGATCCTTCAACACTTAAAAAGCCTCCTTACTCCAATTGTGGGCAGATGTCCAGCCCTACCTACAGATCGTGTTCAAGTTGACATAACGCGTCATTATCGGATACTTTCTCGCTTACTAAGGGAGGAGTGGGTCGATGTACGCTTTAGGACAGGTGCTTCGGCTGTCAATTGCGTGCCTACGCCCTTTCCTTACGATCCTGCCTAATAGGTAGCTTTGTGAGGAGCCGGATTTATCGTCGTAAATTTGCCTTTTCGTAGGTATTATTCAGGAGCTATCGGAATTTGACAACGATGGGACCGACATTGTATACGGCCCTGGAAATTTTGATCGACGACATGAGAGATTCAGGAGACTCATTATGATGGCTGAGACGGTTTGGCGAAAATCTCCTTGTTTCGCGGGACCAGGCTCACGGACACGCGCCGTCTGGGCCCTTTTTACTTCGTTTTGTGCCGCCCTTCCGCTATCGCTGGCATTGGCCCAAGAGAAGCGCGATTTGCGAGTTGCTTACGTATCACCTAGCATCAGCCAATCCATCAATTGGATAGCCAAAGAAACCGGCATTTTCGCGAGGCACGGTCTCAACGTGGAACTTATCTACATGTCCGGAGGAAAATCGACACAGGCACTCGTTGCCGGCAGTATCGACTTTTCTTCCAACGCCGGCCCGCCTTTTGTGCAGGCCGGGCTTGCCGGCGCTGATCCCGTTCTTATTGTGAGCTCGATTACGGTGCCGATCTTCTCCGTGATCGTTCGCCCGGAGATCAGCAGGCCGGAAGACTTGAAGAGCAAAACGGTCGGTTCCTCAGGCCTCAATAACCTCTCCTATTTCATCACGCGCCGCGTCTTAAAGAATTGGGGTTTCGAGCCCGACAAGGATGTCAAGATTCTCGGCGTAGCCAACCGGCTAGCCACGCTTCAACAGAACCTGATTCAGGGAACTCTGCTCTCCCCACCGGAAAATTTCGCGGCGTTGAAGATGGGCTTCAAGAGCCTCGGCGAAGTTGCTGAAATGGAAATCCAGTATTCTTACGCCGGCATCATCACGACGAAGAGATTTGTGCGCGAATATCCGGACACAACTCTCCGTTTTATTCGTTCCTACATTGAAGGGCTGGCCGTTTACCTCAAGGACAAAGACACTGCGCTCAGGGTAGTGCAGAAATACAGCCGCGTTTCGGACCGAGCGGTCCTTGAGGAGGCTTACCAGGTGTTTGCCAAGTATTGGCGCAAGACCCCGCTGCCAGATCGAGACGGTGTGCGCGGCATTATTGAAGATCTGTCCCTGCAAGACCCCAAAGCTAGGACAGCAGATGCGGAAAACTTTATTGATCCGACCTTTGTTCGACGAGTCTCGCAGGAGGGTCTCATCGACAAGCTGTTCGGCGCGAAAAAATAGAAGACTTCATGGCTTTTCATAAGTCCCGACATAAATAAAGAATAAACATGGCAATCAAATTCAGTCTGCACAGTGTTCACGGCGGCGTTAAAAACATCGATGAAATTCACAAGCGCGCGCAACGCGCCGAAGAGCTGGATTATGACGGCATCTTTCTTGGTGAGAGCCACCTGAGCTCCATCGACTCGTTTCAAACTCTTGCTTCTTGCGCGATGATAACAAAGCGGGTGCTACTGGGCATAGCCGTTACCAACATGGTTTTTCGCCACCCGACGGTTCTTGCCGGCGCGGCGGCATCGCTAAATGAAATTTCCAAAGGCCGCGCGATTCTCGCACTAGGCACGGGCGACGGACCGGTTTATACACAGGGGTTGAAGGCCACGCCGATGAAGGAATTCGAAGAAGGCGTTCGCATGATTCGCGAGCTGGCCCAAGGCAAAACCATTAGCTTTCCCACCGGCAAAATAGGAATCGGCTTCAATTTGCGACCGGCACCGATTTACGTTTCAGCGGAAGGTCCGAAGGGACTGCAGTTGGCCGGTCGATCGGCGGATGGGGTCATTCTTGGCACAGGATTCGATCTTCGCGTCTACGATTGGGCACGACAAAAAATCCGAGAAGGCACGACCGAAGCCGGACGCAAAGAAAGCGACATCGCGGTCATTGCCGCGGGCATGCTCTGCGTGCGCGATGACGGCAACGAAGCCCGTCGCATCGTGCGCAACCGCATCGCCAACCGCGCCCATCACAACTTCCGCTTTACATTGGAGACCGTCCCGCCGGAACAACTCGAAGGCATTAAGAAGTTCATGGCAGGCTTCGACGTCATGAAACCGATGGAAGACCGCGTCAACCCGGATCTGGTCAACGACTATCTGGTGCAGCGCTTCTCAATCGCCGGCACGCCGAAGGAATGCGTTGAACGGATTGAAGAGCTGAAAGCCGTTGGCGTGGAGCATCTCATGCTTACGCCTGCCCGAAAGGTTTACGGTGAAACCGTCGAGGCCTTTGCAAAACATGTAATTCCTCATTTCAGAAAATCCTAGGACACTTTGCAGCCGTTCCCTAATACGATAAAAAAACATGCGCTCATCAAGATTCCGATGAAAGGCGGGGCGCCTTCGGCAGTATGTACCCCGGATGAAACGTAGTGTAATCCGGGTGCTTAAAAGAGATCACTTTCGACCCCTCTTACTCCCAGCTCGTTTGACCCCTTCTTACCCTAAGCTGCCGGGCGACGTCCAGCCCTATCTGGAAACCGCCGGCGAGTTGACATAAGACCACCTTATTGGATACTGTCCGGCCTAAAAATGGGGGGTACGGAGCCGGTTCGCTCTCTGACGGCCACTGGAGGCTCTTGAGCGCGCGCCCGCACTCGGTCGTCGGGGTAATTTTGAGTTCTCGGTGGCAGAATCTAGAAAGCGAGTTCCTATCATTACACTCTGTTGCCGATCTCTCTGGACAGAATCGATCCGGTCTCGACGGGGGTGGATTCTTGCATTCGGGTCAAGGTCTCTCGGCCCGCTTGAGAGAAAAGCATTGCCCATACACAATCTAGTTGTAGAAGTAAGAAAAAGCCTCCTTCTTTTTCTTACTTCCTGGAATGAGAAGCCTTTGCCTTGAGGGCCAAGGGGAGGGAATCGGACAATGGTGCTGGCATATCATTTGCATGTCAGCCGAATAGATTTTATCGGATAGTGCCTGGCTTTAAATAAATAAGGAGGCCCCGGTCGTCTACTTGCGTGGGGCCGGCACGGGCGGTCGAAGGGCAAATTGAAGTTCTCGGTGGCAGAATCTAGAAAGCGAGTTCCTATCATTTTAGATCAAAGAGAATCCGCGTTTCTGCTGGCATTATTCGCATGTCCACAACGGTTTCACGGTTAAATAATGAACATTTCGAGCCTGCTGATACACGTCCAGCCACAGCGTGCAGAGCATGTGCGCGCACAGCTTGAACAACTGCCCGGTGTCGAAGTCCACGCCGTTACCGCGGAAGGCCGCCTGATCGTGACCGTGGAAAAAGGCAACGACCAGGAAATGACGCGGGCGTTCGAGCAACTGGGCGCGATCCCCGGCGTGCAGGCAACCACGCTGGTCTACCACCATTCTGAAACACTCGAAGACGAATCATCTGCAAACAAGGAGAGCAAGCCATGAACATGACGCGACGCGATTTCATAAAGGCGAGCGCCGTGGCGGCTGCCGCTGCGGCTGCCGACATCACGATCCTGGGCCTCAATGAAGCATTGGCGGCGGCCGCGCCCGACAAGAGCATCCGCTGGGACAAGGCGCCGTGCCGTTTCTGCGGGGTGGGCTGCGGCGTGCAGGTAGGCGTCAAGGACGGGCGAGTGGTCGCCACCCAAGGCGATCCCGACGCGCCGGTAAACCGCGGACTGCTCTGCGTCAAGGGCTATTTCCTCGCCAAGATCATGTACGGCAAGGACCGGCTCACGCGTCCGCTGCTGCGCATGAAGAACGGCAAGTTCGACAAGAACGGCGAGTTCGCACCGGTGACCTGGAAGCAGGCCTTCGACATCATGGAAGAAAAATGCAGGGCTGTGCTCAAGGCCAAGGGTCCCACTGCCGTCGGCATGTTCGCCTCGGGCCAGTGGACGACTTGGGAAGGAGTGGCCGCAGTCAAGTTCATGAAAGCGGGGCTGCGCTCGAACAACATTGACCCCAACGCGCGCCATTGCATGGCGAGCGCGGTGGCCGGTTTCATGCGCACCTTTGGCATCGATGAGCCGATGGGCTGTTATGACGACATCGAACAAGCCGATGCCTTCGTGCTGTGGGGCTCGAACATGGCGGAAATGCACCCGATACTGTTGTCGCGGCTCACCGACCGGCGGCTCACCGCGAAGCACGTCAAGATCGCCGTCCTCTCGACCTTCGCCAACCGCAGTAGCGAGCTGGCGGATCTCGAAGTGATCTTCAAGCCGCAGACGGACCTGGCGATCCTCAATTACATCTGCAACTACATCATCCAGACCGGCGCGGTAAACGAGGGTTTCGTCAAGAAGCACATCAATTTTGCCAAGGGCGTCACCGATATCGGCTACGGCCTGCGTCCGACCCACCCGCTGGAGCAGGTGGCCGGCAACAACGGCTACCCCGGGGCCGACGGCAAGCCCAAGGGCGACCCCAATGCGGCGAGCCCGATCACGTTCGACGAGTTCAAGCAGTTCGTCGCGGAGTACACCTCGGACAAGGTGTCGCAGCTCTCAGGCGTGTCGAAAGAGAAGCTCGAAGCGCTTGCCAAGCTCTACGCCGACCCGAAGACCAAGGTCGTATCGTACTGGACGATGGGCTTCAACCAGCACACACGCGGCACGTGGGTCAACAACATGATCTACAACTGCCATCTGCTGATGGGTAAAATCTCCGAACCCGGCAACGGGCCGTTCTCGCTCACCGGCCAGCCTTCGGCGTGCGGCACCGCGCGCGAAGTCGGCACCTTCGCGCACCGGCTGCCCGCCGACATGGTGGTGGTGAACCCGAAGCACCGCGAGATCGCCGAGCAGCTCTGGAAACTGCCGTCCGGCACGATTCCCGGCCAGATCGGCTTGCATGCCGTGGCGCAGGACCGCGCATTGAAGGACGGCAGACTCAACTTCTACTGGACCTTGTGCACCAACAATATGCAGGCCGGGCCCAACCTCTCCCAGGAGCGCTATCCTGGCTTCCGCGATCCCGCGAACTTCGTGGTGGTCTCCGACGCGTATCCAACCGTCACCGCGCTCGCCGCCGATCTCATCCTTCCGGCGGCGATGTGGGTGGAAAAAGAAGGCGCTTACGGCAACTCCGAGCGGCGCCTGCAGTTCTGGCGCCAGCAGGTGAGAGCGCCGGGCGAGGCGAAATCCGACCTGTGGCAAATCATGGAGTTCTCCAAACGCTTCAAGACGGAGGAAGTGTGGCCGGAGGAGCTTCTCGCCAAGATGCCCCAGTATGGCGGCAAGACGCTGTTCGAGGTGCTCTACGCCAACGGCGAAGTCAACAAGTACCCGCTCAAGGAGGTGCAGAAAGGATTCGAGAACGACGAGTCGAAGCACTTCGGCTTCTACGTGCAGAAGGGGTTGTTCGAGGAGTACGCCAGATTCGGCCGCGGCAAGGCGCACGACCTCGCGGCGTTCGACCTGTACCATAAGGCGCGCGGCCTGCGCTGGCCGGTGGTCGACGGCAAGGAGACGCTGTGGCGCTTCCGCGAGGGCCACGACCCGTACGTGAAAAGCGGCGAGGGCGTGCGCTTCTATGGCAAACCGGACGGCAAGGCGGTTATCTTCGCCCTGCCCTATCAGCCGGCGGCCGAATCGCCGGACCAGGACTACGACCTGTGGCTCGCCACCGGCCGCGTGCTGGAGCACTGGCACTCCGGTTCGATGACGCGCCGCGTGCCCGAGCTGTACAGGGCGGTGCCGGATGCATGGGTGTTCATGAACCCGAAGGACGCTGAGGCCCGCGGCCTGAAGCGGGGCGATGTGGTGAAGGTGGTCTCCCGGCGCGGCGAGATACAGAGCCGGGTCGAGACCCGCGGCCGCAACAAGCCGCCGGTCGGCCTGGTGTTCGTCCCCTGGTTCGACGAGTCGCGGCTCATCAACAAGGTCACGCTTGATGCCACCTGCCCGATCTCGAAACAGACCGACTTCAAGAAATGTGCGGTGAAAGTAGTAAAAGCGTGATGGAAGGCAAAGGCAAAATCAGGGCGGCGACGCGCCGCCAGTTTCTGTTCGACACGGCGAAGGTCGCGGGCAGCGTGGGCATGCTGGGGCTCGGCCTCGGGCTCTACACCAAGCACGCCAGAGCGCTGCCGCCAACTGCGATCCGGCCGCCCGGCGCGCGCCCCGAGCCGCAGTTCCTCGGCGCCTGCATCCGCTGCGGGCTGTGCGTGCGGGACTGCCCTTATCACATCCTCGATCTCGCCAAACTGGAGCAGGACACCGCGACCGGCACGCCGTATTTCGTGGCGCGCAGCGGACCGTGCGAAATGTGCGAAGACATTCCCTGCGTCAAGGCTTGCCCGACCGGCGCACTCGACCCCAAGCTCACCGACATCAACAAATCGAAGATGGGGCTGGCGGTGCTGGTCGATCACGAAACCTGCCTCAACTTCCTCGGCCTGCGCTGCGATGTCTGCTATCGGGTGTGCCCGCTCATCGACAAGGCAATCACGCTCGAGCAGCAGCACGACCCGCGCGGCAAACACGCCATGTTCATTCCGACCGTGCACTCTGACCAGTGCACGGGCTGCGGCAAATGCGAACACGTATGCGTGCTAGAGACCGCGGCGATCCGGGTGCTGCCGCGCCACCTGGCGAAAGGCGAGCTTGGCGGGCACTACCGCCTCGGCTGGGAAGAGCAGAAGAAGGCGGGTAAACCGCTCATCGAGGGCGTCATTGACCTGCCCGACCGCATGCCGGAGACCACGAAATGAAACAGGGCATCGGCGCCGAGGCAATCCGCGTCAAGGGCTGGCTCGCGGCGCACCAGTGGCTGCTCGCGCGCCGCGCCGCGCAGCTCGCGGTGCTCGCCCTGTTCCTCGCCGGCCCGTGGCTCGGCTGGTGGATAGTAAAGGGCAACCTCAACTACAGCCTGACCCTCGGCGTGCTGCCGCTTGCCGATCCGTATGTGGTGTTGCAATCGCTGGTGGCAGGGCACAGCCCCGAGCGCAACGCGCTGATCGGCGCGGCAGTCATTCTGATCGCATATTTCGTGGTCGGCGGCCGCGCCTACTGCGCGTGGGTGTGCCCGGTCAACGTCGTGACCGATGCGGCGCATTGGCTGCGCGCACGGCTTGGCGTACGCGGCGGCGCAAGAATCTCGCGCTCAACACGCTACTGGATCCTCGCCATGACGCTGGCGCTCGCTCTGATCACCGGCACCATTGCCTGGGAACTGGTGAACCCGGTCTCGATGCTGCACCGGGGCATCATTTTCGGCATCGGGGCCAGCTGGACCGTCATCGTTGCGGTGTTCCTGCTCGATCTGTTCGTTGCCGAACGCGCCTGGTGCGGACACCTGTGCCCGGTCGGGGCCTTCTACAGCGCGGTGGGCAGATTCAGTCCGCTGCGTATCATCGCCGTGCGGCGCGAACAATGCAACGATTGCGCCGATTGTTACGCCGTGTGTCCCGAACCGCTGGTGCTCAAGCCCGCACTCAAGGGCGCGGACGACGGCATCGGCCCGGTGATCCTGTCGTCCCATTGCACCAACTGCGGCCGTTGCATCGACGTCTGCTCGAAACATGTCTTCGCTTTCGGCGCGCGTTTTTCCAATCGCCGCAAACCGCTGGCCGGCGCCGCGCAGCAGGCGGCGTCCGGCAACGCAACAGCTGTTGAAGTGTCCTAACGTAAAGGAGTCGCTTATGAACAAATCCACCACTATTTTTCTGGCAACACTGGCGCTGGCGCTGTGGCAGCCCGCGTCGGCACAGCAGGCCGCGCCCAAGGTGCAGACGCTGCGCGGCGCTGGCACGGCTGACATGGACCAGGCGCCCGAGGACAAGCCCTATGTCGGCAAGCTCCCCGGCAGCCAGAAACCGATCGCGCGCACTTTCAGCGGGCAGCCGCCGCTGATTCCGCACACCGTCGAGAATTTCGACGCGATCACGCTGGAGGGAAACCCGTGCCTCGCCTGCCACGGACCGGCAAACTACAAGTATGTAAACGCGCCGAAAGTGGGCGACAGCCACTTCAAGGACCGTGACGGCAAGAAGCTTTCGGAGGTGTCCCAGGCGCGCCATCAATGCACGGTGTGCCACGTGCCGCAGGCTAACGCCAAGCCGCTGGTGCAAAATACCTTCAGGGGCGTGGTCGAGGTACAGAAGAAGAAATAACACGGCTAAACGCTGTCAGCGCACGAATTGGCATTCTCAGCGGCTGGTCCTAAAAAGCGAATTCCTATCATTCCATTTTAAGGACGGAGATCATAAACAGGCACTCTGGCTACCTTGACAGGAGACTTAGCAAGCAAGCGCTCAGCCTTTTCCAAGTCCTTCGCTGAATAGTACTCCTCCCCACAGAGCTCGCAGACCTCAGCTGGGAAATTACGAATGACCACTATCGGCTCCCCGGCTCGGTTGTGCCGCTCTACCGTTACTCTCCGTGGATAAGTTTTGCCTTCCTTACAAAATACGCACTTCATTGTGTTTTTTCCTTGTCCAAGGCGACTCAGGTGAGATGAATTGGCCCGGGGCTAAAGGTCCAAAAGCCCCGGCGGGGGATTGATGATTATCTTACCTCCGGGAAGGTCGATCTTCTCAATGATTTCTTTTACCGCAGGGATTAGATGCTCCTTGTTTGTTCCCGTCACCACGAAGAGGTCGCCTCCCGCTTTGGACCAGATCCGGGTGACGATCCCGATCCATTCACCGCCGGTGTCGAAGACATCGAGGCCGAGCACTTGATAATAATAATACTCTCCCGACCCTGGGGGTTGGAGCGCCTCTTCAGCCACAGAGAGGATGGCGCCGACCCATTTTTCAGCCTCATCAATTCCTTCAACGCCCCGCAAGCGCAACAAGAGATGACCCTTGTGGGGCTTGCGGGCTTCAAGCCAATGGGGTGAACTGGCCCCGCCCTTCTCCAGAAAGACCTTTTGGGTTGAGGAAAGGGTGGGGGTCTGAGGGTTATAGAGTTTTAGCTTCAGCCACCCTTCGAGGCCGTGGGTGGTGACGATCTCACCTAACGGTATCAGCCGCTCGGACACTTTTTTTGGGGAACAGTAGAGTTATCTCTCTTCCACTATCTCCAGGACAACCCTGCGGTTTGCCCTTGAGGCAGCGGCATTCAAGATCGTGCGAATCGATTTGGCCGTTCTCCCTTGTTTTCCAATAATTCGACCGAGGTCTTCTTTTGCCACTTTCAGCTCCAAGACCGAGGCGGTCTCTCCTTGGGTCTCCTTGACCTCGACGGCATCGGGATTGTTAACCAGGGATCTTGCCAGGTATTGAACCAGCTCCTTCATGAAGGAGGTCACCTCCTGTCCGTGGGTTTTAAACTCAGTTTTTAGTTCTCAGTTTTGAGTTTCACAACTAACAACTAAACACTAAAAACTAAGAACTGACCGTTCCTGCTTTTTTGATCAACTCTGAGACAGTCTGACTCGGGCGGGCTCCCCGTTTAAGCCATTTTGCGATCTTCTCCCGGTCGATTTTAACCCCCCCGGAAACGGACTTGGGATCATAGCTCCCGACCTGATCGATGAATTTTCCGTCCCTCGGGGAGCGGGAATCGCTCACGACGATGCGGTAGAATGGCTTCTTTTTTGCCCCGTGTCTGCTCAGACGTATTTTAACGCTCATAGTCCTTTATCCTTCTCTCCTAATGAAAGGGAGCGGGCATCCGGTTAAAGAGTGCCCGGGCGCCCATCTTATTAAACCTTTGCATCATCTTTTTCATTTCCAAAAACTGCTTGATCAAACGATTGATTTCCGTGACCGTCGTGCCGCTCCCCTGGGCGATCCTGCGGCGCCGGCTGCCGTTTAAAATGGCCGGGTTGCGCCGCTCCTGCAGGGTCATGGAATTGATGATAGCCTCCACCCGTTCCAGCTCCTTTTCCGCCTGGCCAAGGTCCGCTTTTTGGGTCAGCTTTCTGGCTCCAGGAACGAGATCCAGCAGTTCTCCTATGGAGCCCATTTTCTTAAGCTGTTGGAGTTGCGCCTGAAAATCCTCGAGGGAGAACTGGTTTTTCTTTGCCAGTTTTTCCAGCTGCTCACCCTCTTTTTCTTTGTAGGCTTGTTGCGCTTTTTCGATGAGCGAGAGCACATCGCCCATTCCCAGGATTCTCGAGGCTAGGCGCTCCGGGTGAAAGGGCTCCAGGGCATCCAATTTTTCTCCCACCCCGGAAAACAGGATAGGTTTTCCGACGATTTGGCGCATGGAGAGGGCGGCGCCGCCGCGCGCGTCTCCATCCATCTTGGTGAGAACGATTCCGGTAAAATCAAGCCATTTATTGAAGCCCTCTGCCTGATTCACGGCATCCTGCCCGGTCATGGCATCTGCAATCAAGAGAATTTGATGAGGCTTCAAGAGCTCTTTGATCGCTTTGAGCTCCTGCATCAGCTCTTCGTCGACGTGAAGCCTTCCAGCCGTGTCGACGAGGAGAGAATCGTGGAATTGCTTCCTGGCCTCCTCAAAGGCTTCCTGGCAGATCTGCAGGGGTGGTTTCTCGGGCCGGGAATCGTGCACCGGGATGCCGAGATCCCCGCCGAGTATCTTCAGTTGCTCAATTGCTGCCGGTCGATAGACGTCCGCCGAGACCAGATAGGGTTTTCTTTTTTTCTCTCTTTGTAAGAAAAGCGCGAGCTTGGCCAAAGTGGTGGTTTTGCCCGATCCTTGCAAACCGACGAGCATAATGACCAGAGGAGGAGTCCCCCTCAAATCCAGTTCCTGCTGTGAGCCGCCCAAAAGAGAGGTTAGCTCTTCGCGGACGATTTTGACGAATTGCTGATCCGGCGTCAGGCTCAGGAGGACTTCCTGGCCTAGGGCCTTAGTTTTGACGGATTCGAGAAATCCCTTGACTACCTTAAAGTGGACGTCGGCCTCAAGGAGAGCGAGGCGGACTTCGCGCAGGGCCTCGTCGATGTTTTTTTCGCTGATCTTTCCCTGACCCCTAAGCCTTTTAAAGGTCAACTCCAGTTTGTCGGTTAAGGTTTCGAACATCTCCGGGAGTAGGCTAAGCTATTATATTCTCAGGGAAAAATTAATTTTGGAGGATAATAGGTATTACCTGCTTTGTCAAGGAGAGGAAAAAACTCAGGCCCGCCGGCTTAAGCCGACGGGCCTGAGGGATCGTGCAGGGAATTTACATCATGCCGCCCATGCCGCCCATACCGCCCATACCGCCCATACCGCCACCTGGTGGCATTGGTGGCATAGCCGATTTCTCCTCTGGTTTGTCGGCCACCATCGCTTCAGTGGTAAGCATAAGACCTGCGATGGATGCAGCATTTTGAAGGGCAGTGCGGACCACCTTTGTGGCGTCGATGATGCCGGCTTTCATCAAGTCCTCATACTCCTCCGTTGCCGCGTTGAAGCCGAAGGCGCCCTTGCCTTCTTTTACCTTTTGCAGGGCGATGGCGCCTTCGACGCCTGCGTTGATGGCAATCCTTCTAAGCGGCTCTTCGAGCACGCGCTTGATGATGTTGACGCCCCATTTCTCATCGTCATGGACCTTGAGTTTCTCCAGTGCGGCGGAAGCTCTGAGCAAGGCCACTCCTCCACCTGGAACAATACCTTCCTCAACCGCAGCACGGGTTGCATGGAGGGCATCCTCGACACGGGCCTTCTTCTCTTTCATCTCCACCTCGGTGGCAGCGCCGACGTTGATCACGGCAACGCCCCCGATGAGCTTGGCAAGCCGCTCCTGCAGCTTTTCGCGGTCGTAATCCGAGGTCGTCTCGTCAATCTGGGCCCGGATCTGTTTGATACGACCTTCGAGATCGGCCTTCTTTCCGGCGCCGTCGACGATGGTCGTATTATCCTTGTCCACTACGATGCGTTTTGCCCGCCCGAGATCATGCAGCGTGATATTTTCCAGCTTGATGCCGAGCTCTTCGGCGATGACCTTCCCGCCGGTGAGAATGGCAATATCTTCCAGCATCGACTTTCTGCGATCGCCGAAGCCCGGAGCTTTTACCGCCGCGCAATGGAGCGTCCCGCGGATTTTATTGACGACTAGAGTGGCCAGCGCCTCTCCTTCCAAATCTTCAGAGACAATCAGGAAGGGTTTGCCGGTCTTGGCGATCTGCTCAAGGATCGGCAAGAGGTCTTTCATCGTGCCGATCTTTTTCTCATTAAGGAGGAGATAGGCGTCTTGCAGGACACACTCCATCCTTTCCGGATCGGTAACAAAATAGGGGGAGAGGTAACCGCGGTCAAATTGCATGCCTTCGACCACCTCAAGAGTCGTTTCCAACCCTTTTGCCTCTTCTACAGTGATCACCCCTTCCTTGCCGACCTTATTCATGGCCTCCGCGATCACGTCACCTATGGTAGAATCATTATTAGCCGCGATCGTCCCGACCTGAGCGATCTCTTTGGGATCCTTGGTTGGTTTGGATAGACTCTTGAGCTCCTCGATCACCGTGTTGACCGCCTTATCAATCCCGCGCTTGAGGGACATCGGGTCATGGCCGGCCACGACCATCTTGACGCCCTCTGAAAAAATTTGCCGGGCTAAAACCGTGGCCGTTGTCGTGCCGTCTCCGGCGACATCCGAGGTCTTGCTGGCAACCTCCTTGACCATCTGGGCGCCCATGTTCTCAAACTTGTCCTCGAGCTCGATCTCCTTGGCAACGGTGACGCCGTCTTTCGTTACGTTCGGCGCTCCGTAGGACTTATCCAGGACTACATTGCGTCCCTTAGGTCCTAGGGTGACAGTGACCGCGTCGGCCAGGAGATTAACGCCCTTTAAGATCGCTTCTCTCGCATCTTGATCAAATTTTATTATCTTAGCTCCCATCTTTTTCCTCCTAAACTTTTCTCACATTATTTTTCGATTACACCGAGTATATCTTCTTCGCGCATGATCATGTGCTCCTCGCCGTCAATATTGATCTCCGAGCCCGAATATTTCCCGAAGAGAACCCGATCATTCACTTTCACATCCAGGGGAATAATCTTGCCGTCCTCGTTGACTTTTCCCTTACCGACAGCCACAACCCGACCTTCCTGGGGTTTTTCCTTCGCTGTGTCCGGGATGATGATCCCTCCCTTGGTTTTTTCCTCTTCTGCGATCCTTTTAACAATAACGCGATCCTGCAAAGGCCTAATCTTCACTTTTCTCCTCCTTTCGATTGCTCTCTCTGACCTATTGAAATTAAAGACAAATCTCTTGGTAAGCCGGGCCTACACAAAGCCATCTACGCTAAGCGGCTATTAATTTAAACACGAGTGCCGATTTGTCAAGAGGCCGTTAGGACTCTCAAATGGTGAGCACTGATCTAGCTTTAGTATTACAGGTCGGGGTGAAAAGCAAGGGTATAGGGTCATTTTTTCTGCTTTTTGAGTTCTTCCTCCAGATACTTGCGATAAAGGATGTCCCACTCCCGGCTCCCGGGGGGAATGGGCCGCGAGAGGGACTGGATCTTCCGCCGCACTATTTCATCGAAACGATCTTCGCGGTTGAAAAACTCTGCTAAGACGTTTTTGGTTTCCGCCAGCGCCCGGGCCTCGTTGGGAAAATCTGTCAGATCCTCTTTCCAGAGACCATCCACGACGAGATGCGCCAGATGAGAGATCCGGTTATCCGAGAGGCGGCTCATAGAACAAATTCCTTTTTTTGGGCTAGTTTCTGCTTGATCAGGAGGAACATCTTGTAGTGGTCCATCTCCTTCACCTGGCCGGCGTGAGAGGCGAGCATCTGGCGCGCCTCTTCCTCGATTACTTCTTCCTCGTGAAAATTTCGCGTTATTATCTCTTTTATCTTGGCCCGAACCTCGTGCTCCTTTGCTTTAAGCATAATCAATTCCTTGGCTTGATAAGCCTTCATCAGACGATCCACGAGTCTATCGATTTGCTCTGTTTTTATCTTCATGGGCTGTGGAAAACTCTGTGGATAAAATCTGCAAGACCCTGTGAAAAAACCGGCAGAAAGTGTGTGGTCCCCTACCATTTATTACTGGTGTTGCGCCGCGAAGTCAACCTTGGAGAGGGCTTGGAAGTGAAAATTTTAGGTAGACGTGAAGGTCAAAAACTTCTTGTGCTGGCGAGGCTTTTTTGAGAAGATGTATAAATCGTTATGGCACTGAGGGTGGGGAACGGGGGCGCCGGATATCGAATGTTGTTCACAGGTGACGCCATTTGCGGCAGGGCTTTTATTATTTGAGCTGTGGAGGAGTTTAGTGGTACCGCTTAAGCCGCCTGCGCTAAACAAAGGGGAAAAAATAGGTGTTGTGGCCCCTTCGGGGTCGGTTAATGATGAGCAACTTAGGGCCGGCGTGGATGCCATCACGCGCGCGGGTTTCAAAGTCGAGCTGGCCCCGGGGATTCTGGATCGCAAAGGGTACCTGGCCGGAGAGCAAGAGCAGAGGGCCGGGGCGCTGCGGGATTTCTTTAAGCGCGGCGATATTGCCGCGATCTTTTGCGCCCGTGGGGGGTTTGGCTCCATCCAGATGCTCCCTTATTTGGATGCCAAGGCCATCCGTCCCCATCCCAAGGTCTTTGTCGGATATAGCGATGTGAGCATTCTTTTAAACTGGCTTCTTCAGAGCTGTGGTATGGTGACGTTTCACGGCCCCATGGTTGCTATGGAGCTGGCTCGGGGGTTGAAAAGGCAGAGCGAAGAGGTTTTCTGGGAGACTCTCTTAGGAAAAAAAGGTCACTGGCAGTTCCAGCTAGGCGAAACGTTTCGGTATGGGGTGGCGGAGGCGGAGATGGTGGGGGGATGCCTATCGATCCTCGTCACCACCCTTGGGACTCCCTACGAGATCAGCACTGCCGGAAAGATCCTCTTTCTTGAGGATATCGGCGAGAAGCCTTATCGGCTGGAACGGATGCTGACGCATCTAAAGATGGCGGGCAAGTTGGACGGGATCGCGGGTCTTGTCCTGGGCAGTTTTATCAATTGTGAAGGAGAGGGAGAGCGGGGTCTTCGGGAAATTATCCAGGAACTCTTCCACGAAGCGCCTTATCCAGTAGTCGCAGGACTGGATGCCGGTCACGGAGAGGAGAACCTGCTCCTCCCCTTTGGAGTGAAGATGAGATTGGACGGCAACGCGGGGATGCTTTCCTTGCAGGAATCTCCTCTAGCATAGTTTTTCCAAGGAGCAGAGATGATCTTTCATCCCGTGGAAGATGCCTTCAAGGAGGCTGTTGCGCAGGGTGTTTTTCCCGGTGCGGTCGTGTTGGTCGGGAAAGGTGAGGAGGTTGTTTTTGAGCGCGCTTTTGGCTGCCGTTCGCTGGTGCCGGAAAAGAGCCCTATGCAGGCGGATACGATCTTTGATCTGGCCTCGCTCACCAAGCCCCTTGCGACCGCTATGGCCATGATGCTGCAGGTGCGGGAAAAAAAGATCCGGCTTGAAGACCGAATCACCCGCTTTTTTCCCAATTTCGGCGTTTTCGGGAAGACCCATGTGACATTTCGCCATCTCTTGGCGCACTGCTCCGGACTCCCCGCCTGGCAACCCTACTACGAAGATATCGTTAAAGGGGCAAGGGAGGGGAAGATCAATTTTATCGCCAGTCGTGCCGCCAAGAGCTATGTCTTCGAAAGGATCCATCGGGAAAAATCAGCGAGCCCTCCCGGCACCGTGAGTCTCTATAGCGACCTCGGCTTTATGCTTTTGGGGGAAGTCGTCGAGGAGATCACTGGTTGGTCGCTAGACCGTTATTGTCAAGATAAGGTTTTTAAGCCCATGGGGCTCCGTTCTACATCCTTTGTGGACCTCACCCAACTCCGGACTCGCCGCCTCCAACCGGTGCATGAGATGATTGCCCCGACGGAGCATTGCCCGTGGCGCAAGAGGATTCTTTGCGGCGAAGTCCATGATGATAACGCCTATGCCATGGGCGGGGTCGCGGGCCATGCCGGCCTTTTCTCTTCAGCCCGGGATATCCATCTTTTTATCAACCGTCTTAGAAGCTGTAGCCGGGGTGAGGACCCATTCCTGCCCGCGCCTCTGCTAAAAGAGTTTCTGACCCGAGATGAAACCGTCAAAGGGTCAAACTTTGCCTTGGGTTGGGATACCCCTGCGCCGGAGAACTCCTCCAGCGGGAGCTATTTTTCTCCCCATTCTGTGGGCCATCTGGGATTCACCGGGACCTCGATCTGGTGGGACCTGGAGAAAGATTGCCACGTTGTTCTTCTCAGCAACCGCATCCATCCTTCGCGCAGCAATGATAAGATCAAAGCGTTTCGACCCTATATCCACGACCTCATCATGAAGACTCTCGACGATGAATGATTTCCCCGGCCGCGGAAGCCACATCCACCTCATCGCGATCTGCGGAGTAGGGATGGCCTCGCTTGCCGGCCTGCTCCAATCTCAGGATTATCGGGTGACGGGGTCAGACCAAAATGTCTACCCTCCGATGAGTACCTATCTTGAAAGGTTGGGAATTCAGGTGCTTTCAGGCTTCACAGAAGAACACCTCCGGGAGCGTCCTCAAATGGTTGTGATCGGCAATGCGGTTTCGCGCAACAATCCCGAGGTGGAGGCGGTGCTTCGTCTGGAGATTCCATATATCTCATTCCCTCAAGCATTGGGAAAGTTCTTGATCGGTTCAAAAAGGTCCGTCGTGGTCGCGGGCACACACGGGAAAACTACCACAAGCGCTCTTATGGCTTGGGTCTTGAAGGGGGCGGGCTGGAATCCGAGTTTTTTTGTCGGCGGTATTCCACTCGACTTGGATAGCGGATTCAACCAGGGAACGGGGGATTGGGCGGTCCTGGAAGGAGATGAGTATGACAGCGCCTTCTTCGATAAAGGGCCGAAGTTTCTGCACTACAAGCCCGAGAAGGTAATCTTGACGAGCCTGGAATTCGACCATGCCGACATTTACCGCGATCTGGAGCATCTGAAGGGCGCGTTCCGACATCTCATAGAAATCATTCCTCCCGCCGGGACCCTCTTGGCCTGCAACGAATACGAAGCGGCAAGAGAGGTTGCCCTTTCCGCCGGCTGTCCGGTGCTCTTCTACGGCAACGGGGAGCCGGGGGATTGGCAGGCGCGGAATATCCGCGCGCGGGCGGGTTGCAGCCTGTTTGAACCGTTCTATAAGGGAAGTCCCGAAGGGGTCGTGGAGATCTCGCTCATAGGACGGCACAACGTGAACAATGCCCTGGCTGTCTATGCCACGGCCAGAGAGTTGGGGATAGATCAAACGACCTTGAAAGACGCGCTGGCAGCCTTTTCCGGAGTCAAGCGCAGGCAGGAAGTAAAAGGGGAGGTTGGAGGAGTTACGGTTATTGACGACTTCGCCCATCATCCTACTGCGATAAAGGAAACGATCGAGGCGGTGCGGGCGGCCTATCCCGGGCGCAGGCTCTGGGCCATCTTCGAGCCCAGGAGCAACACCAGCAGGAGGCGGATTTTTGCGCGCGAATTCCCACAGGCCCTGTCGAGCGCGGACCGGGTGGTTGTGGCGGGGCTCTATCAGCCCGAGAAGATCCCGGAAAAGGACCGGCTCCCGGCCGAGGAGGTGGTGCGAGAAATCAACCGGATCTCCGGTGATAGCCGCGCTGCGCTTATTGAAAAGACCAACGAGATTCCCGCCTATGTGACTGCAAGCGCCGAATCCGGCGATGTCATCCTGGTCATGTCCAACGGCGGCTTTGACGGGGTGCAGGAGAAAATTTTGTCGGCTCTTAAAGGTATCCCGAGGTAAGTCCAGAATAGATGCGCACGTTCAATACTTACTCTTGGTGGGCGCTTTAGGCGGCTCCGCCTTTTGTAAAGTCGCCCCACTGCCAGTGCTTTTAAATAGGAAAAGCAGCGTAGCGAGAAAAATAGGGAAAATTTGAGCACTACTCCTCCCTAATCTTCTCATACCCGGCCCCTCCCGCTTCTCTAGCACCCTGTAAGATTCAAGATTTAGGCATCTCTCTAATCACTTCTTTTTGTAGAGGCCGTCGATGTAGCCGCTCTGGTCCAGCTCCTTGATAAAACTAAAGTCCACAAACTGCTCCGGCTTCGCCGTCTTCGCCCGCGGGTCCCTCTCGCCTACATCCTCAAGGACTGTCTTTAGCCCTTCGAGTGTCGGATACTGTTTCTTCGGAAGCAGCGCCTCGGTAAGGATATTGTCTCGACTCTTTTCCAGGATATCACGCTCTACACCGCCCCCCATGTACTTTCCCAAGGCCTTAACGGTTGCCTCCTTGTCCGTCCAAATCCGGTGCACGGCTTCAACATGGGACTTGACGTACCTCCGGACTACGTCCTGGTGTTCTCTTATGAATCTCTTCGTGGTCGCCGCGCCGGTGTGCTGGAAGACAAGGCCCATTTGGGCGACATCGGCAACAACGGCTAACCCCCGTCTCTCCGCGAGGAAACTGGAGGGTGGATTGATCACAGCGGCGCTTACCTTCCCCGTCAAAGCCGCATCCAGGCGAGCCGGCCCGCTGCCGACTTGGACAATCGTCACGTCTTTTCCCGGGGTTAAGCCGATTTTTTTGAGGGCAAATCGGGCGATCGAATCTGTGGCAGAGCCGAAACGGCTGATGGCCACCGTGCCGCCTTTGAGCTGCTCCGCTGTTTTAAGGCCCGGCTTGCCCATCAGCACGTAATTCAGCGAAGTCATGCCTGCGGCAATAAATACCGCATCGGAGCCTGCCAAGACGCTATTGATGAGGCCCGGTCCAGAGACCTGGGTGATCGGCACGTCCCCCGAGACGAGGGCCAGGATGGACGTGGTTCCGCCGGTAAAGAAAATTAGATCGACGTTGAGTCCGTTTCTACTAAAAATCCCCGCCTCTTTGGCGACCCAGGCAGGCAGCTGGTCGGCGCTGATGGCGCTGTAGCCGACATTCAACTGGGTCAATTGGGCCTGTGCAACGGAATACCAGCACAGTAAAACGAGCGAGAAAATCGCTGACGTGACGCGTCGTAGCCTCATATGCGGACCTCCTTCTTTTCGGCAAGGCTACCGGCTTCAGCCAACCTTGTCAATGTTTCGTATCGCGCAATTTATTATGTAACCCGGCTTATATTCCTAACAGATAGTAAGGGAGGGTTACATTATGAGTCAAATGCCGAGCCAGCGAAGCGCGAGATGATTCCGCCGCGGGCCTAAGGCGTGGCGGTCCGCGGCCTCATGCGCGATATTTAATCCACGTCCGCCCGGAAGGCCGCTCAGCTCCTGCTGTATCTTGCCCCAGGAGAACTCAGCGCTGGTCCGATCGTAGTCCAGGAGGTTCGGGACGACCTTCCAACCGCCTTTCGGCTTAGTTATCGGTTTCCAGGCCATCGCTTACTCCTCACCACACGCATCCTGGATGTTGCTCTCCCCTCATGACGACGAATGATGAATTTGGGCAGCAAGTAACATGCCACTTTCCTCGGCCCTCTTTCTCGCTGCTGTTCTTTATAGTTGTCTCTAACTGAATGATCTCTTGCTTGGCAGATGTGCAAAAAAACGAGAGGCTCTTTTCTCACTTCTGCAACTAGGCTCTCCAAATATGACGAAAATGTATACTGGTAACGAGGTATCTATCAGAAAAAATCTGACTCTCCGTTTCTTCAGTCGAGACGGGCCCGGCTATATTGCGGCCGTTACTTCGATCTCGACTAGCTTTCCTTCCGCAGAGTAGCCGTCCACGAAGAGATATTCCGTCCGGGGAATATTAGCCTTGACCGTTCTTTGGAAGAGCTCCTTGAGGATTTCCAGCTTCTGGCTTCGGTGGAGGAAAAAGGAGACCTTGACCGCTTTGTCCCAGGAGCTCCCGGCATCAGTGAGGGAAGCCGCGATGCGGGGAAGAATGTCGGCTAACTGATCGGGAAGGGCTGGAAGGACAGCGGTGACACCGGAGAGGAAAACAACGGAGTCATAAATGAGGTAGCGCAGGGGAACGATAGGCGGCTCATATTCTTTAAGTGTTTTCTCCAGCCCTGGCCGGGAAGGCTTCATGGCGAGCAGATCCAGGGCCACACGGGCGTTAGAGTCGAAATGGGACGGGGAGATATAACTGGAACTCGCCGACCTCGCCTTGCCTGAGAGGATCTTAACCCTCTCGTCGCTGCCGAGGGTTCGGCTTTCCCTGTCTCTTCCCCAAAGCCGGGTGCGGACTGTGTTCTCTAAGGAGAGGCCTATTCCCCGCAGCTCCTGATCGAAGAAGCGGAATATCTCCCTCGCCTCCTGCGTGGCCGTGGATCCGGCCTTGCCCTCGCAGGAGAGGGCGACGAACTCTCTTCCCAGCCACTGGAATATTTTTTTTTGCATAGAAGCATCCTCTTCTCCTGAGATTCAAGACCCCATTTCTCCTTGGCGTTATTCAATGCCAAGAACTGTAAAGCCGAGGCTTCGGGCGGCTGTGCTGAGCCGGAGGTCGTGGGTCATGAAACAGTCCACCTTCTCAACTTCGCGTATGGCTAGGGCCGTGGCCAGATGAATGGCGTCGAGGGTTCCCACAACCGTCGGAAAGGATTCGCTTGCCCTTTGTAGGATCCTTTCACTTACCGGGTGGATTGCCAAGGTCTCGTGAACAACCCGAATGTCTCTTGTCAGATCGGCAACTTCTCCGTCAGAAAGATTGCCGGAGAGCCGAAGACGATCCACGGTTCTTAGCGCCTCGACGCGCCACAGGCTGCTGCTATACCCCTTGTCCCACTTACCCCAGGCCTTTATCGGATTCGGCTCCCGGAACAGCGCTCGTAAGACCACGGAAGTATCGACGTAAACTGTCACCTGCGCTGACGATCTTTTAAGAGCGTGACCACGGCGGAGATGGTTCGCCTGGGTTTTATCCCTCTCAGCTTTAGGAGATCCTTCACGGGCCGGGAAGGTTCCGTGGACTGGGACTCTGGCGCAGATGCAGGGAGGATACGAGCAACCCGGTGACGGTGAGACGTCACCACGACTTCCTCTCCCTCTTTTACCCTTTTCAGGTAATAGCTCAGCTTCTCTTTCAACGTGGCTACATTTACAATACTCATGACCATTATATAGTCATAGACTAGTCATACTGTCAACAAGGGCTTACGGGGTTTGAGAACTCCTCTTTTCTTCGCCGCCCTTTTGTTCTAAGTCTTGCTGAATGTCGCCACAGCTCCTTACCGCTCTTGCCTCCTGCTGCGTCGTCGGAGGAACGATCACTATTGCTCTGGGGCGCTGGGTACCATGCCCGCTTGTCCGGCGGATTTGTTTTGTATTAGATAAGGTTCGGGAGGATTCGTTATGGTCTTGAATTCGCATCAGAGAGCGACGATTGAAGCGGCGACGGCGCGAATTATCCCGGCCGACCATGATCCGGGGGCATTGGAGGCCGGAGTCATCGTCTATATCGAACAGACGCTTGCCACCCACGATGGCGATCACGCGCAATTGTACTTCGATGGCGTCCGAGAGCTTGATGAACTGGCGCGTCGACAATTTGCCGCGGAAGCGTTTTCTTCCTTGGGACCGGAGCAACAGGATAGAATCCTCAGGCTGCTGGAAGAAAAAGGCAGCCCGTTCTTCTCCCTCCTGGTGCGGCATGCCATGGAAGGATTCTATGGCGATCCGCGTCATGGCGGAAACAAAGACCGCGTGGGCTGGACTATGCTGGGATTTCCGGGGCCTTCTTATCCGAAGGGGTATTCATCGCCGCTTGGCTGGTACGACGGCCATCTTCCCGACGGATTCGCGTCGCCTAAAAAGAGGAGCGATCATGAGCCGGAATGAAGCTGTGGATGTCTGTATCATTGGGGCTGGCGCTTCCGGGCTTGTGGCGGCCAAGGAGCTGAGCGAGGCGGGGCTGTCGGTTGTGATCCTGGAGCGCGGGCCCTGGCGCCAGAGGAGCGATTTTGCCCCGGAGGACGAGATCTCTACCAAGCGCCGCCACTTTTTTTGGCCCACGGTGGAGCAGGAACCCCGCACCTGGCGTCTCAACGCGCAGAGCCCAACGGAGTTTCTATCCGCGGATGTCCAGGTCTTCTCCAATGCCATGTGCGTCGGCGGCGGGACAGTTCACTACAGCGGGCTCTCATGGCGCTTTCACGAATCCGACTTTCGGGTGAAGTCTACCGACGGCTCTGTAGCGGGAACATCGATCGAGGACTGGCCCATCAGTTATGAGGATATGGAGCCCTACTATGAGAAAGCGGAGTGGACTATCGGCATCTCAGGCAAAGGATGGTCCAATCCCTTTGATCCGCCGCGCAGACGCGACTACCCTGTCCCTCCGGTTGCGCGCAACAGCGCCGGCGCCATTCTGGAAAACGGTTGCCGCACTCTAGGCCTCCATCCCTTTCCGACGCCTATGGCTATCCTCTCCCGTCCTTACGACGGGCGGCCGGGATGCGTCAACAAAGGTTTCTGCTCGGGATACGGTTGCCCGGTAGGGGCGAAGTCGAGCACTTTAGAGGCGCTCTTGCCTAAGGCGCTGGCCACCGGGCGATGCAAAATTCGCCCTCTCGTTATGGCCCGGGAAATTTCGGTGGATAGTGGAGGGCGGGCGGCCGGCGTGGTTTATATCGACTCAGCAGGAACCGAGCAGTTCCAGCCCGCCCGTTTGATTCTACTGGCCGCAGGAGGGGTGGAAACGCCGAGGCTGCTACTGCTCTCGAAGTCGTCGCGCTTCCCCGGGGGCGTTGGAAACAGCAGCGGACTCGTAGGGAAGAACCTGATGCTACATGCCCCCGGCCCGATTGTTATCGCCATTTTCCCCGAAGCCGTAGACGGCCATCAGGGATCCCCCTGCACCAGGGTGATGCAGGACTTCTATAAGACCGACAGTCGAAGAGGCTTCATTCGCGGCGGCTTTGTCCATCCGAGAGCCCACGGCGGGGATCCCGTCGACTATGCGCTCCAGCCGGTTCACGGCGCGCGCTGGGGCCTGAAGCACAAAGATTCCATGCGCAAGAGCTGGCGTCACTATCTACACAGCCACTGCACCGGAGAGAGCTTACCGGTAGAGAGCAACATGGTGGATCTGGATCCCGAGGTAAAGGATCGCTTCGGTCTTCCCGTGGCGCGCATCACCTACACCAGCCATGAGAACGATATCCGCCTGGGCAGCTTTCTCGCGGAACGCTCGCGGGAGATCTTCGAGGCGGTCAAAGCCAGCAAGGTGATCGTTCCACCTTCGCGGCTGCGCAAGCTCCACAACCACCAGATGGGCACTTGCCGCATGGGAAACAGTCCCGGCTCGTCGGTGGTCGATAAATGGTGCCGCTCCCATGACATGCCGAATCTATTCATCATAGATGCCAGCGTCTTCGTCACTTCAGGCGGGCTGAACCCGGCACTGACCATCGAGGCAAACGCCTTTCGCGTCTGCGATTATATCGTGTCCGAGGCCAGGCGGGGAAACCTGGGATAGGCCGCTCGCATTCCCCAGAGCCGATGGCGCTTTGACATCTCGATGTCTACTATGATACATCTAGCCATATGAAGACGACCGTAGATATTCCCGATTCTATTTTGGAGGAGGCGCGCAAGCTGGCAGCGCGTGAAGGCAGCACCGTAAGAGCGCTGGTCGAGCAGGGGCTAAGGAGGCTTATCAGTGAGCGCAAGCGGACCGGCGTCTTTCGTCTGCGAAAAGCGACCTTTAAAGGCGAGGGGCTTCAGCCCGGCGCCGCAGGCGCTTCCTGGGAGCGGATCAGGGATATGGCTTATGAGGGGCGCGGGGGATGATAGCCGTGGACACCAACCTGCTCGTCTATGGCCACCGGGAAGATTCTCCGTGGCACGATGCCGCATACAAGAGAATAGCGGAGCTGGCGGAGGGCAGGGCGCCGTGGGCCATCCCGTGGCCGTGCCTGCACGAATTTATCGCCGTCGTCACCCACCCCCGGATCTACACCCCGCCCACGCCTCTTGCGGGGGCGCTAGACCAGGTGGAGGCCTGGCTGGAGTCGCCGAGCTTGGTTTTGCTGGCGGAGACCGAGGGATACTGGCCGGAGCTGCGCAATCTGCTGGAGCAGGGTCGTATTGCCGGCGCGCAAGTCCATGACGCCCGCGTGGCCGCGATTTGCCTCGCGCACGGCGTGCGGGAATTGTGGACGGTGGACAGGGACTTCGGCCGCTTCCCAACGCTGACCATCCGTAATCCGCTCGTAGGCTGATCGCGTGCCGTAAAGGGATACCGAAGTACCAGACCTACATCAAGACACTGCTTCACAAGATGCTCGTCAAAGAAGCGGAGAACGAACGGTAATACTCTCGCACGCAAGTTGCGCAAGTCTGGCACAAATCCCGACCGAATTTAGAAAAGTGTCCACTTTTTCTGACTAGACAATTTTTCCGGTTTATTATATAGTTTTTTCATGAAGAGTGTCCCTGCCGCCCGATTCAAGGAGCAGTGCCTGGCCCTGCTGGATCGTGTAGGCCCCGATGGCATTATCATCACAAAGCACGGAAAACCGGTTGCCAAGCTCGTTCCCATTCATACCGACAGCGTAAAGCTGATCGGAAGCTTTAAGGGCAAGATCGAAATCAAAGGGAATATCTTATCGACCGGCGTAAAGTGGGATGCTGAATCTTGATACCCACATCCTGCTCTACGCGTTGACGGGCGATTTGACCAGGCGCGAAGCCTCTTTGCTATCGGGCGACGCATGGAGTATTTTCGCGATCGTTCTCTGGGAGATCAGCAAACTCTCCGAGTTAGGCCGCATCGAAGCCGATCTGGACCATCCGGAGCTGGTACGAACCCTTGCTAGAATCCAAACATGGCCTCTCACAATCGAGGTTTGTCGGGCAATCCAGACTCTGGACTTCAAGGGCGACCCCGCAGATGAGATCATCGCCGCCACGAGCCTCGTACACAGGATACCTCTGGTGACGCGGGATCGGCAAATCCGGCGCTCGAAGCGCGTTCCTCTGGCGCTCTGATTCTTTCTGTCCCGACTGCGTCATTGAAGAGATCGAACCCGATTTTCTGGATGAAACAAAAGTCGGCCGCGGAGAATTGAAGCGGCCCTACGTTCTGGAGCTGCCGACCAAGCAGGTCAGCTTAAGGCTGCTTGTAACTAATCTGGATCTCGCCCGGAAGATTGCCCGCCGTAAAGGGATACCAAAGTACCAAACTTACATCAAAACGCTGCCTCACAAGATGCTCGTCAAAGAAGCGGAGAACGAACGGTAATACTTGTAGTCAAATAGGCATGCCTAGTAGACCCCAAATTGCATCCGAGGAGTTGGGAAAGCATGGTCACTCCCTGATACTCTGGACTTTCAATTTTCTCCCCAACCTTCCTAAAACCCAGCGCCACCGCCTCACCTGCCCGAGGTCTTCCGAGGCCAAGCTGGCCCCGACCTTAAAAGCAGTTATGGCTACCAGGACATCGGCCAGGTGGTCCCGAGGTCTTATCTTTCCCCAACGCGCACTGTAATAAGAGAGAGAAATGCCAGCAAGCACCCAGTCTTCAGCACTTACTCCGAGCAAGTGTGCTCCCAGGGCCCTACGCAGGGTCTCCAGATCAGCTCTATCCTCACGCGAGGTTGTCCCTGCATAGAGCTCGCTGAGAACTACCCCGGGAAGGAAGATTTTTCCCGCTTGTATGCCGTCTAAGAGAAACGGGCGATATTTGCCAAAGCGGAGATAAGAGATAAGGATGGAAGTGTCCAAAACCCAAAGGGTAGGACTAATAGGCAAGCTTCCTCCCCCAGGTCCCCCGTTTTCTAAGTCTCTCCAGCGCGGCTATGGCTTCGGACGCGTCAAGGGTCCGATCCACGGCGACACGGATCGCTCCGGATTCCGAAGAGACACCAAGGATCTTTTGCAACCTTTTCACCTTGCTTCCATCCACGATGAAATTCTTCCGATCCAGCCTCTGCGTTTGTGCCTTAGACATACCCCCCACCCTTCTCCGATGTGGAATTTATAGATAAATCCTACACACACGAGGTAGGCGAGTCAAGAAGAAAAAGACCATTCTAATTAGGATTTTGGTGATCGTCTTGGAGGGCTAAACTGATGGCGAGGTTAGCTATGGTTGAAGTCACCGGGCCTCCTGATGCTTAAATCCGGCGGCGACCTGCTCTTCCTTATTTTCTCCTCGCTTCAATGCTTCTTGCGCCGCTTCCGGCATGTTATGCACTCGATCTTCGCCGGCATCGCTTTCTCCCTTTTTTCTGATTTTTTCCTCTATACTATCCGATAGCTTAGACGCTCAAAAGGACTCCGATCTTCAACCCTCATGCGCTCGCATTTCATCAAGCCTGGCCAAGACTTTTTTTCCTTTTTGTTTCAATCCGGTGGCGCTGGTGGATAAAGGAGGGCTTCAAGGAAAGATTGTCAAGATTGTACCAGACTGTTGAAAAAGGCCCACGTGGTCATTCTGAGGAGCCTGAGGCGACGAAGAATCTCTTTTAAAACTTTGAGATTCTTCGCTGCGCTCAGAATGACAGGCAGTCAAAATGACCCGCTAAAAGAGTTTTTCAACACCCTGTGTACGGCCTGACCTCAAGCGCCCTCTGGCGCTCTGATTCTTGAGGCGATTTCTTTTAATCTCTTTTTTCGAGTACTGCAACGAAAAAGGCCCGTTCGCCTCGGGAGGATCAGGCTGAAACTAAAAACTCAAAACTAAGAACTGAAATTTGTAGACGCTGGAGGGCTTAACGACTGGAACGGAGTAAAAAAGCTCAACACCTAGCTCTTAAAAGCCAACAGCAGACTTGACGCCTTTACACCCCGTTGCGCTACCTAAAAGTAACTTCCTATCATTGAATCGTGCCAGGGATACAAAACCCCGCAATTAGGTTAATGACGTTGTTCTCGACGATTTGAACAGTAACCCGCGAAGGGAAAAGAGACGGAGGAAAAGGCACGCTAGGGACTGGGTGTCAGATAATATTTTAGTCGATTCTCACGAAATCCGATTTGAGCTAGGTTGAAAAAATCTCGCCCGAGAAGATTGCGCCGTATCGTGTTGCTGCTAAACCCAATCTCAAGATTAAAATCGCCAACGTCTGGAAGAGTAAGCCGGACACGGTGGAGGTAAGCTTCGATGACATTTCCAGCCGTCGTGCTGTATCGCTGTATCTTTCCGTTGATTAAAGTGATTCCCAATGACGCAATTATAAAACCGTTGAATAATGACCTTTGAGTGCCGGAATCGAGATAGACATCTACGTCAATCTTGTTTTCAGAATTATCCGGATGAAACACCTGCAATTGCAGAACCGGCGACTGGCCTTCCTGAAACTCACGGTAATTAAATTCGTGGAGGTAGTTTACTAGGACCACGCTTCACAAACCCATTGTGACTACATTTTCAGTCTTCTGCTCGACAAAGAAAATGTATGGCGTGCGCACGCCTTTTGACTTTGCCTCATTAATAACTTGTACGGGGTTCTTTCCATGGGCCACCACTTGCTCACCTTCAAGCACCACCCATTGGTTTTCTAGTGACCTCAGGGTCTCTACATGACTACGGCGCCATTCTAACTCTCGGTTACGAAACGAGCTGGCAACCGGACGTGTAACATCCAAGGGACGCCGCATATCTACAGGTAGCGGGAGCGGCGGAAATTCCCTGGCAATAAGGTCGTCGTACCTCAACGGACTTTGAACAATACTGAATCGTCCGTACAAATTAAAATCCTGAGGCAACGGAGACCTTGTAAGCCCGGCAATCAACCCGAGGAACCCAATACTTTCCACACCAGTCCGTTCGAGAGATTTGAGTCGACCTTTCCTCTCGTCCACTATTTCTGTTTGTGATAGAGCGTCCATTTGTTTATGTCGGCTCCACAAGCTCAACGTGCGCTAAACCTTGCAACAAACGATAAGCAGTCAGGGTAGCATCAAATAATTTTCCAAAAGAGAGCATATCCCGTACGCTCGCCGTACTCACATAAGCGAACACCACATATAGACCATCCTGAACCGAATCGGAAACATCCAAGCTGATTCTGCCTACTGTGTCGACGGCGTTGGTTGTGAGAGAAAATCCTTTGTGCATTCCGGGCACATCCGACTGAACTTTTACAAGGTCATTTAAGAACGCTTTTGTGCTCAAACCGTCCGTCTGGCAATGGAGAGTAGCCTCGATATAATTGCTGGTGATAACTGGCTGTAAGTGTTCGAAAACCAAGCTCCATACTTTCCCAACTTCAGCCACAAGTTCAGCCACAGTAGCTGGGTTAGAAAAAACAATTTCAGTTTGGTCAACCCCAAGAGACGCATCCAAGTAACGGAATGGCTCACCAGGCAAAAAATATCTAAAAGAGAGATACTGAGTACTCGCAGCATTTTGGTTGACGATGATTCCTGTTGATTTTAAATTATAAGTCTCTGCCAACTTGCCCGCGATTGAGGTGCTAACATCAGTTTTAAAAATCTCATACCGTGGAGGGACGAAGGCCCCCCTATGCTTTACTTGGACATTGACCGGTCTAGCTTTCAGTACTTGTGACATCAGTTACACAGTTTATGCCATTAATGCCGTTCCCGGCAAGGGATACGTTGTCGAGACCTCGCAGCCCTCGAAGTCCTTTGCCTTACTCCCGTGTCTACCATTACATGATAGATTGGCCAAGATTGGGGTTCAAGCATGCCTTATTGACGTTGTTCACCTTCCCTTTTCAGGCAGTTAGACAGCCGCTTCTCCCTTGAAATTGACCCCTCATCTGCCAAACCAAAAACCCTGGTCGGATGGAGCCAGTCCAGGCTGATGTAGAACGAATCAAAGATGTGACCGGATCAAATCAGTCTACGCTTATAGCACCGATAAATTGGTCCTTGTTTACTCCCACTGTCTGCTTGCCGTCAAGGGGTGGGGAAGGCGTGAGGCGACAGGCAATAGGCAACAGGCAAAAAGCAGGCGGGAGGCGAGAGGCGGGAGTTAAGCAAGAAAATAGGCCTCAGCAGGTTGACTTAGTTCACTTGTTAGTCTATAAGAAAACCATGATTAAGCTCAATATTCACGAAGCGAAAACTCATCTTTCCCGCTACCTTGGAAGATTGGCGCGGGGAGAGACGATTCTTCTGTGCAAAAGGAATGTCCCGATTGCGGAAATTCGTCCTCTCCCATCCGACCGGAAAACGAAGCGCCCTGTGGGCCTCGCTAAAGGAAAATTCAAGGTCCCTCCTTCGTTCTTCAAACCTTTGCCGCCCGATGTGTTGGCGTCGTTCTACGGCCAGGAGCCATGAAGCTCCTGTTAGATACCTCAACCTTTTTGTGGATTGCCAATGACGCCCCTGAGCTCTCGGCTCATGCGCGTGAATTGTTCGTCGATCCAGGGAACGAAGTCTACCTGAGCTCGGTCTCTGCGTGGGAGATGGCAATTAAATATGCTTTGGGCCGGCTGCCTTTACCAGAGCCTCCTGAGCGCTTTATCCGGCTCCAGCGCGAACAGCACGGCATTGAGCCCCTGCCATTGGATGAAGAAGCGGCTCTGCATCTGACGCGGCTTCCTTCACTTCACAAAGATCCCTTTGATCGAATGTTGATCTGCCAGGCGATCGTGCACGGTCTCGTCATCCTGACGCCGGATCAGCTGATTTACCAGTATCCGGTTAGAACCATCTGGTGAGGCCAACTCACTTTGGTCTAGGCGCGCGCTAGTTTCGTTTAATCAGCTTCTGCAAGCTCCGCAGTTCCCGTGGGGGCTTCATGTGCTGCCCGGCGATGGTCCAGGAGACCTCGGCCACGTAGATATTACCTTTTGAATCCAAGGCGATTCCGTGAGGGGCTATGAACTGGCCGGGGGCTTCTCCGCCGCGAATGTCTCCCAGGCGCGCGAGCAGTTTCCCTTTATCCGTCAAGATACTTAACCGAGGACCACAATTGGGCATCTCCTTGTTCACCGGCAAGCCCGGGCCGAGTTCGCCGATGTAGCACAGAGGGTTGGGTCCCTTGCCCATGTACAGGGCACAGGGGCGATGCATATTGTTCCACTGGGTTTCGTATTTGCCGTTGGCGTCAAAGACCTGCACGCGGTGGTTTTCGCGGTCCGCCACGTAGACGTAACCGTCCTGGTCCGCGCAGATGTTGTGCACGATGTTGAATTGGCCGGGATCTGTGCCCGGTTCGCCCCAGGAAAAGAGCAGCTTGCCGTCCGGCGAGTATTTGTGCACCCGGGAGTTGCCATACCCGTCGGAGACATAGATCTCGTTTTTCGGCGAAAGGGCCACGTGCGTGCAGCGATTGAACGGCTCTCCGCTTTGGTAGGGAGCAGGCTTGCCGGGAATGCCGAGCGTCAGGAGGATTTTTCCGTCAAGAGCGCACTTGCGCACAGTGTGATCGCCGTCGTCCGTGCAGTAGATGGAGTCGTCCGGACCCATCGTGATCCCGTGGGCGCGCTTGAAGAGCCCTTCCCCCCAGGAGCGGAGAAAGTTACCGTCACGGTCGAAAACGATAATGGGATGCTCCCCCCGGCTGAACAGATAAACCCGGTCTTGCCTGTCCACTCCTACTGCGGCGACCTCGCGATAGGACCATCCGTCGGGCAGCTTGCCCCATCCTTCCACCACCTCGTAGATAAACTCGCCTTTGCCCATTGTCGTAGCCATCGTCTTTTCCCTTCCCTTCGTTTAGATTTCGTTACTCGTTACTGGTTACTCGATTAACTAATAACCAATAGACGAATAACCATAAGCGCGCGCCTGCGCGACCCCGTTATCTTTCGCTCCCCCGGTATAGCCTCAGCGGCGCCACCACGAGCCCGCCGAGGATCACCATGGCGCCCGCCAGGAGAAAGGCGGAGCCTATGCCATACTTGCCGACGAGGAATCCCGCAACCATCGGAGTCGGAAAAACAACCATATGTGTCAGCAGAGAGGTGAGGCCGTACGATGAAGCCTGGATCTTTGCGCCCGCCACATCCATCACCGTTGCAATCACGATGTTGAGCAGCGTGTAAAAGAAAATACCGATGGCGCCGATTACCAGGGCGAGCTGGATGCCGGGCGCCGCTACTGCTATCAGGACGAACAGCAGGCCGAGCGTGATGAAAGATGGGACCAGCACCGCCTTTCGGCCAAAACGGTCGGACAGAAAACCCAAGATAGGCTGAGAGATGGTCCCCATGGCATGCTGGAGGGCGATGTAAAAGCCCAGAACGAAAGGGGAGTAGCCCAAATGTTCCTGGAGATAGATAGGGAGAAAAGTCTGAACTATCAGGCGGCCCATCTGCAACAGCCCCATATTGACGGAGACCCAGAGGAACAAGGGATTTTTGGCCAGCTCCACGATCTCTCGAACCTGTGCGGCGCGCGAGAAATGGGAGCCGCTGTCGGCAAAGAGGCCCACCAGGCCGCGCAAGACGAGAAGGCCGAGCAGCAGGGCCGGCACGATTTGCATTTCGAGGACGATCTGCCACGGGAATGTCACCAGTAAAAAGCCGACGCCGATGGGAGTGAGGGTATCGCCGATGGTCGCCCCCATGCCGTGGATGGCGATGGCGGTGGCGCGGCGCTCCGGAAATTTATTGGACAACGAGGCCGTGGCGGCGGGATGCCATAGTGAAGTGCCCAGTCCGACCAGCCCCGAGCCGACGAGGGCCCAGAAAAAAACCGGCGCCGCGCCCATGAGAAGATAGGCGCTTCCCATGGACAGCAGGGCCGATGCCAGGATGAGGCCCCGATAGCGCACGGCGGAGTCTGCCAGCATGCCTAGAGGGAGGTCGAGGGCGCCCATAATAAATTGCCGCGCCGAATTCAGCGCGCCCACCTGGACGTCGTTCAAGCCGAGTCCCGCCTTAACCGAGGGAAGCGCGACGGGGTAGAACTGTTGGAACCAGTGGATGAAAAAGTGGCCGACCGTCAGAACGCTGAGTAGCTTTAAGCGCTCGGCGCCGAGTCCGCGCAGGGAAGCGAGAGAAGTCTGCAATCTAGTCAAAGCTGCCTCCATGCGCGAAGTAAAACATCGGGCCGTCGTGAAGTTCCAGGTCGAGCTTCGTAAAACTAATTTCGGCCGATTCTATGTGAGCGGGATAGGGTTTGACAAGGGCGTTTTTGTTAATGTCCCAGGAGGATCGAGATTGTGCCCGTGACCACGCTCAAGGTGCCCAAGATGGTCAGGAGGTTGATTTGCTCGAGGTCGCGGAGAAAAAGGACCGTGCCAAGTATCGCCCATACAGGATAAGTAGCGGCAATAGGAGCCACGACCACAACGGATCCGATGCTGAGGGCCGTGACAATAAACAGAATGGATAGGGTCTCGAAGACGCCGGTTAACAGGAACGGCCAAATTGCCTTGCGGTTCCAGACCAGCCGCCGTTCGGTGGAAGGTGATAGCGCCAGGTAGATTAGAAAGCCAATCGACGAGGCGCTACCCATGATTGCGGCAAAAAAGAGCGGCTCATTGGAAAGAGACAGGGCATAGCGTCTGATCGGATTATTCATCCCGGTAAGAAAGGCCGCGGCTATTGGAAAAAGAAGATGCCACCAGCGAAAAGTCGGAATTTGCTCTTCGGGCCTCCAGGAGACCAGAATGATCCCGCCAACCACTAAAAGAGTCCCCAGGACTACCGCGGCGCCGGCCTCTTCATGGAGCACAACCATCGCGATCCCTGCAGAAATCAGTGGACTGATGGCCTGCAGGGAGCTGCTACGGGAAGCGCCTATTTTGTGTACGCCCGTGTAAGCCAAAAGCCGAACCCCGAGCTGTGTCACCCCTACGATGGCGAACAACCACACCGCGGTAGGTGCGACTCGAGGAATTCCTCCGGTCAGGAATACTGCGGTCCAGAGCGTTACCGTCTGCACGATCACGGAAACGCAGGTTACAGTCACCGGCGTGGAATACTTCATGCCGCGGCGCGCCGAGACCAGGGCTGAGGCGTAAAAGATGGCAGTCAAAAAGGCTATAAACTGTGCCGTCATGGAGTTGATGAAAGATGAGGGATGAAAGGTTAATGCGGGGATAATTACGCCGATTCTTTGACAAAGTCGGCCAGCCGTTCCCCGATCATGATAGCGGTGAGGTTGGTGTTGGCGTGCGTTACTGTCGGCATGATCGAGGCGTCGCCGATCCACAGGTTCGACATCCCATACACGCGCAGCCGCTCATCCACCACCGACATTTTATTGACAGCCGGCCCCATCATACAAGTCCCCACCCCATGGTGGTAGCTGTCGTAGGTGGAGCGGGCAAATGTTGTCCAATCGTCGTTAGCAGCCGGCTGAAACAGTGAACCATAATATTCCTTCGCCCGTCCGCTGTGAACCATTTTAGCGATAAATTCCATGGCAAGAAGCACGGCCTTGATATCCTCCGGATCTTCCAGCATACGCGGATCGATCCCCGGCGGTTCGTGAGGGTCCGCGCTTTTTAAAAAGAGTCGCCCCCGGGTCCGTTGTTCCAGGAGATGGGCCGATACCGGCATCATCTGTTTGATTCCTGAAACAGAGGTCGGCGGGCGCATGACGATATGGAAATTCCCGCAATCCCCAATCGGGTTGCACTTGATAATGAGTCTGAAACGCGGGATGACCCAGTCCTCCTGAAAGTTTTTGGTCCCTTCAAAGGTCATGTAGACGACGGCGTGGTCCTGATAGTTCTCGCCGATGCCGTCCATAGCATGGACCACCCGAATCCCATGCCTTTCCAGGCCTGCCGCAGGGCCGATACCGGAAAGCATGAGAATTTGCGGCGTGTGGTAGACGCCGGCGCTTAATACGATCTGATCTCCCAACGCCGTGTGCGTCTGCCCGTTTCTTTCATAGCTGACTCCTTCGGCCTTAAGACCGGCAAGCTGTAAAGACACCACTTCCGCCTCAGCTATCACGGTGAGGTTCGGTCTGGAGCGCGCGGGCTCCAGATAAGCTACCACCGTGGATTGCCTTTTACCGTTTTTAATATTGTACGGAGCTAAGGAGACCCCAAGAGGGTTGGGAGCGTTCACGTCGGGGCAGAGCGGCAGCCCCATGTTCACGGCGCTCTCGATGAACGCTTTCACCGGCTCAGACGCGGGCATGTCAAAAGTAAAAGGGCGCTTGATATAAAGCGGGCCGTCACGGCCGTGCAGCGGACTATCCGGGTAGTCTTGATCGGACTCGATGCGCTTGAGCACCGGTAATACGTTCTCATAGGACCAGCTCGGGTTGCCCAGTCGAACCCAGGTATCGAGATCAAACTTAGTCGGGCGCAGGACGGACATCACGTTGACCGAGGAGCCTCCCCCCATGATCCTCCCGGCGAGGGAGTAGAACACGCTGTGATCGAGATTCCGCTCGGTGGGGTACATGTTCACGTACGAGGACTCGAGCAGCAGACGGATCTGCTGGGATGCGTCTGCCACTAAATCCGGGATGGGTTGCGGGTCAGGGCCGGCTTCGAGAAGGAGCACTTTTCGTTTGGGGTCTTCGGAAAGCCGGGCGGCTGCCACGCAGCCGGCCGAGCCGCCCCCAACGATAATCACGTCGTAATGATCCGGCATCTGTTCGCTCCCCTTCGGCGGTGAGCCGCTCCCTTCGATGAACTCAGGGCCTGAGCTTGCCGAAGGCAGGGTGGTCGAACCGCGCTCACTATCTCAAATCTCACATCTCAAATTAGCAACTCGCCGTCTTCAATCTGAAATGCCGCCTTCAGGACGGCTGCCCTTCCAGTTCCTTTCGCAAACGTCGGGAAAATTCTTCCAGCAGCAGGACAGCCGTCGCCCGCAAAACCATGTCGCCGAGAATAGCGAGCCTGCCCTTGATCTCAACGTTGGCGTGATAACCCAATTCCGTGCGGTTTGCAACGGGTTCCGTCAGTGCCACCGTCATTTTAACGTTCATGATGCTCTTGGTGACGGAATCCGTCCCTTCGGTTCGAACCACCAGTTCCTTCGGCGGTATGCTCTCTACGATCGTCGAACGGAACATGAACTTTCCTGAGATCGGTCCGACGGTGGCGCCGAGGACGCCGTCGAAGGTGCGCTCGTCGAGCTGCGTCACTTTTTCCAGCCCCGGCAGGCAGGATGAAAAGCGGTTGACGTCGATGAGAAAATCCCAAGCCTTTCCCGGCGGGACTCCTACGTCGATTTTGCCTTCAAAGATCATAACGATGTTCCCCCTTCTCGGTCCTTCATCCCCGCGCCTTCGTCATTCTCCTGACCACGCGCCAGGTAGACTTTTGCGCACTCATCGCTGCAGAAATAGCGCCCGCTTCGGAGGATCGCCTCACCCTTGGCCAGATAGCTCCGGCAATGAGGATCTAGGACCATCTCCTCGGTTTCCGTGGGCCGCTTTTGGGAACGGAGGCCGCGTTGCCGCTTGCCCCAGGAGAGAAGAAACTTAAGGATGGCAAAAAAGAGATAAGACAAGAATACGAAAGATAAAAGCCGCAGGAGCAACTGAGTTGCCTTTCGAGCCCGACCCTTCCCTGGGTTGGCGCTACAATCTCATAAGGCTCACTTTTTTATCGTCCTTAACACCTACCACCAGCTCCGAAATGGTTGCTCCCAGCACCGGGTGAATCACCTGGGGGGCGATCTCACTCAGGGGGATCAAGACGAACTTGCGCTTGTGCAACTCGGGGTGGGGGATCTTGAGGTTACGCTTTTCCAGTACCAGGGTGTCGTAAAGAAGAATGTCCAGGTCGATAATGCGTGCGCCCCAGCGTTTGCGGACTTTCTTTCGGCCCATCGCCCGCTCGATATTTTTGCATTTATGGAGGAGCATTTCGGGTTTCAACTCCGTCTCTATCTCGATGGCGCCGTTGACATACCATTCCCTGGATTCACCTAAGGGCTCGCTTTCATAAATGGACGATTCTTTCATGATCCTCGTATCGGGGATCTTGGCAATTCTGGTGAGAGCCTCCAGATAGTTCTCCTTTTTCTTCCCCAGGTTGGAGCCGATGCCTATGTGAGCCTGATGGGGCATAGTGCTCAGGATAGATCCTCCAGGATGATTGCTAAAATCTTACCTGTCGGATCCTGTCCGTGACCTCCTCTAATCTTTTTTTATCCACGCACACCGTAAAGCGAACATAGCCTTCTCCGGCCTCTCCGAAGCCGTTTCCCGGCGTCGTCACCACTCCGGCCTCGTCAAGCAGCCTGGCGGCGAACTGGGCCGAGGTCAGCCCCTTCGGGACAGAGACCCAGACATAGAAAGTCGCGCGCGGTTTTTCGCACTCAATGCCCGCGCTGCGGAGTCCCGATACCAGGATATCGCGTCTCTCCTGATAGACCTTCCTCGATGGTTCTACGATCTCATCGCCGAGCCGCAGGGCCTCGATCGCCGCCTCTTGGACCGCCTGGAAAATACCCGAGTCGACGTTTGACTTTACCTGCGCCAGCGCCCCTACCAGCTCATGGTTGCCCACCGCCATTCCGATGCGCCAGCCGGTCATGTTGAATGTCTTGGAGAGAGAGTGGAATTCCATGCCCACCTCTTTGGCCCCGTCTACCTCAAGAAAACTCATAGGACGATAGCCGTCGAATCCCATCTCTGTGTAGGCCGCGTCATGACAGACGATAATGTTGTGGCGATGGGCGAATTCCACCACGGCGGCGAAGAAATCTTTTTCCGCGACCGCCCCTGTGGGGTTATTGGGGTAATTGATCCAAAGTATCTTGGCCTGCCGCGCCAGCTCCACCGGGATGGCATTCAGGTCCGGGAGAAAATCATTTTCTTTAGTAAGCGGAAGGAAATAGTTTCTTCCGCCGCAGAACGAGGCTCCGATGTGGTAGACCGGGTAGCACGGGTTTGGCACTAAAACGAGATCCCCCGGGTCGACAAAGGCGACCGCCATGTTGGCGATCCCTTCTTTGGAGCCAATCAGCGAGACCACCTCTTTGACCGGGTCGAGCTTCACGCCAAAGCGCCGCTTATACCAATCTGCCACCGCCTGACGAAACTCGAGAAGGCCGGCGCTATTGGGGTAGCGGTGGTTGACAGGCTTGGAGGCCCCCTCCATGAGCTTTTCGACGATTTTTGGCGGGGTTGGGATATCCGGGTCCCCAACCCCTAGATCGATAAGATCGACCCCCCGAGCCAACGCCACCCTTTTTCTGCGGTCAATCTCGGCAAAGAGGTAAGGGGGCAACTCATTGATTCTTTTAGCTTTTTTTATAGAGATCGTCAATTTTTTTAAGCCTCTTCAAAATCGAAGCCATTCTTTTACCTGTTTTTTTCTATTTTGACAACTGCTTTTATAAACCTTATCCTAAAAGTTCCTCGATGCAACGCAAAACAATATGGCCATACACATTGTCATAGACGGCTATAATCTGATTGGAAGTGAGAAGGGGTTGAGGGGAGACCTTGAAGGTAAGAGAAATCAGCTTATTCACCAGCTCCGGCGCTACCGGGAGTCGAAAGGTTATCCGATTACTGTGGTCTTCGACGGCTGGCGCTCAGGATGGCGCCATGAGGTGGAAGAAAAGAAAGGCGGCGTTACTGTCATATTCTCTCAGCTCGGGGAGAAAGCGGATAGCGTCATCCAAAGATTGGCGCGGGAGATGGGCAGCGGATGCGTGGTGGTCACTTCGGATCGGGAGGTCCGCAGTGCGGCCGAAGCGAGCGGGGCGGTCGCTGTCTATTCAGGGGAGTTCAGCACCAAACTCAGAGACCTCGATAAGGAAAATTTTTTTGAAGAAGAGGATGAAGGGTTGAGAGGTTTAAAGGTTGCAGGGAAAAGAGGCAATCCGCGAAGGCTGTCGAAGAGGGAAAGAAAGAGAAGAGAGAGGCTGAAGAAATTATAGCCGTGGTCGTGATTCTTGTCCGTTTGCGATTAGATTCTGCTTGACATCATCCCCTTAAGAGCTATAGAAGCGCGTCATTATGGCTGCTTTGAAAAAGCGCATCCTTCGTGCCGCCAGGCTCGACAAAAGTGTGTACGAAGAGGTAGAGGCTGATAAGAGCGCCTTAGGCCAGGCCATGGCGGTCGTCGTTCTCTCCAGCGTGGCTGCCGGAGTCGGCGCCTCTCAAGGAGGGCTTGCAGGGATCGTTTTCGGGATTATTGCATCACTGCTTGGATGGTACGTGTGGGCCTATATCACTTATATCATCGGCACGAAAATTCTCCCCGAGCCTCAAACCGAAGCGGATCTAGGGCAGCTTCTCCGCACGACAGGTTTTTCCAGCTCGCCGGGATTGATTCGGATGTTGGGGATCGTGCCGGGGTTCACAGAAATTGTCTTTTCAGCGGCTTCCATCTGGATGCTGGTGGCCATGGTGATCGCGGTGAGACAGGCGCTCGATTACGGGAGCACTTTTCGCGCTGTTGGGGTTTGCCTGATCGGCTGGGTCGTCCAGGCCCTTATTATCGTCTTGTTTTTTTACCTGCTCAGCGAGCCCACCATGGGTGTTGAAGTTTGATTCCGCTTCGCGACGATAATCCCACGGTCCTCTGGCCGCTCGTTACCGTTGCCCTGATTCTCGCCAATACAGCGGTTTTCTTCTACGAACTGTCCCTCGAGCCGGGACTCTTGGAGACGTTTATCTATCAGATGGGCATGGTGCCCGCTGCGATCACGCAAGGCTACGTCCCGGGAACAGGCGGCTATTTTACGGCACTGACGTCAATGTTCCTACACGGCGGGTGGATGCACATCATAGGCAACATGCTTTACCTTTGGATCTTCGGCAACAACATCGAAGACAGTATGGGCCATTTCCGCTTCGTCATCTTCTATCTGGTTACGGGTTTAGCGGCTGCCGCAGCCCATCTCGCCCTGAATCCGGCTTCGACAATCCCAACCATCGGCGCCTCAGGGGCGGTTTCCGGGGTGCTCGGCGCCTACCTCGTGCTTTTTCCCCATGCGCGGATCCAAACCTTGATCACCCTCGGATTTTTTATCCGTATCGTTTACCTTCCCGCCTGGGTCTTGCTGATCTTTTGGATCGGGCTGCAGCTTCTAAACCAGGCACTGATTCCGACGGAGGCATCGGCCGGAGGGGTGGCCTACGCTGCCCATATCGGAGGATTCGTAGCGGGAATTGCCTTGATTTTCTTATTTCGTAAATACCGGCGCAAGACCCATTTTAGGTACCTCTGAGGGAATCGAGAGAACCTCTTGTAACCAGCTAACATTCTCTGATAGAGGGAAGGCGGCTGGGTTAGACAGGCTCAGGGGTGCTAGGCCCGGCAATGGCTCTCATACTGGAGAGGGGAGATGCCCACAGTCCTACATTTTTTTCCAATCCTTTCGTCAATTTTAAAAAAAGCTCCCGGAGATTATGGCGAGCTCCCGATAATTAGGGAGAATAAACTTTGCTCAATCGTGGGTTCAATATGCATTTTTTGAAAGGAGGAATGGTTATGAGTAGGACAAATTTTTGTTTGTCGATATTGGTTCTGGCTTTGGTGGTGGTCCTGTCGCCGGCGGCTAGCGTCCAGGCATGGGAGCCGACCAAGCCCATTGAGTTCATCATTCCGGCTGGAACCGGAGGTGGGGCTGATGTTATGGCCCGGTTCATATCTCCCCTGATCAGCAAGTACAACCTCTCTCCCCAACCGTTCATCGCCGTTAACAAATCCGGAGGGGCTGGAGCTGAGGGCTTTATCTATGTCAAGGGTAAAAAGAGAGATACCCATGTTATCATCATTACCCTCTCCAATCTTTTCACCACCCCGCTTGCCACAGGCGTCCCATTCAATTGGCGGGACTTAACCCCGATCGCCAGGTTGGCCCTTGACGAGTTTGTCCTTTGGGTGAACTCGGAGACGCCCTACAAGACAGCGAAAGAGTATATCGACGCGGTTAAAAAATCGCCCGGCACTTTCAAGATGGCGGGGACGGGAAGCGCGCAGGAAGATCAGATCATTACCGTGCAATTAGAACAGGCCTTGGGCCTTAAGTTCATCTATGTGCCGTTCAAGGGAGGGGGCGATGTGGCTGTGAATCTGGTCGGAAAGCATGTGGATTCCACCGTCAACAACCCCAACGAGGCTGTAAGCCACTGGAAGGCGGGAAGACTGAGGCCGCTGGCCATCTTTGATACCGAGCGCCTCGACCTGCCTGATTGGAAAACCATCCCTACGGTCAAAGAAGCCCTGGGTCAAGACATCCACTATCTGATGCTGCGGGGGATATTTGCCGCTCCGGGGATCCCCAAGGATGTCCAGGATTGGTACGTCAATCTGCTGCAGAAGGTCACCGAAACTCCTGAGTGGAAGAAATTTACTGATGACGGAGGGCTCAAGCGGGCCTTCCTCACCGGCGCTGAGTACGTCAAATGGCTCGAGCCGGCAGAAAACCTCCACAAGGACCTCATGACCAAAGGCGGGCTGATCCAAAAGCAATAACATTCCCCCACGAGAGTTGTTTAGTGCAGACAAAGTTAAAGGGAGGTTAGATGCGAAAAGCTGAAATATTTATTGCCTTCCTGTTGATCGCCATCGGGGTTATTACTCTCGTGGATTCTGTCAGGCTCGGTTTCGGATGGGGAATGACCGGTCCCGAATCCGGTTTTTTCCCGTTCTATCTAGGAGTGGGGACAATCATATGCTCTCTCCTTGTCCTGTTAAATCTTTTTAAGAAGTATAAGAAAGGGGAAGCGGGGGAACGTCTCATGCCGGAAGGGGCGTTAACGCCGATCCTCTGGGTCTTGATCCCGGCAACGGTAATGATTGTGATCTCGGAATTTGTCGGGCTCCACATCGCCGCTGCCCTGTATCTGGCGTTCTATATGCGTGCTGTGGGAAAGATAGGGTGGGTCACGACGATACTTGTCAGTCTCCTCGTACCGATATCGCTTTATATTGCTTTTGACAAGCTGTTTCTGGTGCCATTGCCTCAGGGGCTATGGGGAGCAAAACTGATACCGTTCTAACAGAGACGAGTCGTACAGGAAGGGAACACGCATGGCGGGAGACATTCAAAACCTGATAATGGGGCTCGGTATCGCGCTTCAGCCCTACAACATCATAATTGCCGTCGTCGGACTTGTTCTTGGAATCATTGTCGGGGTGCTGCCCGGTTTGGGCGGCGCAAATGGCGTGGCCATCCTCATCCCAGTTGTGGTGACGATGCCGGCCACTACGGGGGTGATCCTTTTGTCGAGCATCTATTGGGGCGCGCTCTACGGGGGAAGCATCACCTCGATTCTCTTCAACATCCCCGGAGAGCCGTGGTCGGTGGCGACCACCTTCGATGGTTACCCCATGGCAAAGAGCGGAAAGGCCGGTAAGGCCCTCGTGATCGCTTTCATGGCCCATGGAGTTGGGGCTGTTTTCGGCGTTGTCATGCTCACCTTTTTTGCGCCCATCATAGCGGAGTTCGCCTTAAAGTTCGGCCCGGCGGAGATCTTCGCGGTCATGATGCTCACCTTCAGCGCCTTTGTGGGACTGGGCGGTCAATCCCCTCTCAAGACCGTGGCGTCCATCCTGTTCGGTTTCATCCTCGCAGCCGTGGGAATGGATATCGTAAGTGGACGGCTCCGCATGACATTTGGATTCGTCGACCTCATGGGCGGTTTCAACTTTATCGTAGCGGTCATCGGGCTCTTTGGGCTGGGGGAGATCTTCCTCACTGTCGAAGAAGGGCTGAATTTAGAAGGTATAAGGGCCAGGGTCGGCCTGAAAGACATCCGGGAAGGGCTGCAGGAGATCATCCGCTATCCAAAGGCGCTCATCATGGGATCGCTTATAGGATGCTGGATGGGGCTCAAGCCGGGAGGAGCAACGCCGGCCTCCTTTATGGCCTATGGTTTTTGTAAACAGTCCTATAGTAACAAGGATGAATTCGGCAAAGGGGCGCCGGCGGGAATCATTGCCCCCGAGTCCGCAGCCCATGGCGCCGGAACCTCGGCAACCCTCCCCATGATCACCCTGGGGATTCCGGGATCGCCAACGATGGCGGTGATCATGGGCGGGCTGATGATCTTCGGCCTTCAACCCGGGCCGATGCTCTTTAAAGAGCATGCCGATTTTGTCTGGGGGCTCATCGCGAGCTGCTGGGTAGGTAATTTCCTCGGGTTTTTCCTTGTTCTGGCCTTTGCCCCAATCTTCGCGGCCATCCTGAAGATCAGGTTCGCCATCATCATGCCGATCATAGTCTATATATGCGCCATTGGCGCATACGCAGTGAACAACAGGGTGATCGACGTCTATTACATGATCCTCTTCGGTGTCCTGGGATATTTGTTCAAAAAACTGGATTACCCTCTCGCACCAATGGTGCTGGCATTGGTTCTGGGTGATATGGCAGAACAGGCCATGCGGCAAGCCCTGATAATGGGGCAAGGCAGCCCGCTGATTTTCTTCAAGCCTCCTCTCGCATTGCCACTCATGATAGCGGCGCTCATCATCTTCTTCTGGCCCCTCGTTTCCGCATGGAAACGGAAATTACTTGGCAAGCCAGTGTGACCCCTCTAAGGAAACGACATGAACTTCTTGTGAGATTTTATCTCCGATTTGATGGGGAGAGTTCGGGTTGGATGAATTGGCGCGTCCCCCTGTTGAAAACGCTGGGGTGGATGTACCTGCGATCGTCAAAATTCGGCCGAAAAACCCCCTGACAACCTTCCGGGCTCGGACAGAGATGTTTTCTAGGGTGGTGGACGACAGAGTTGATTACCACGATGTTGGTCTGCTGAGGGCTGTAATAGGTAATATTCGGCGACGCGACCGTCTTCTGCTCGGACTCCGGCGGGATGACTGCTTCGGGCGTCTTGGGCGCCGGGGTCGGCTCCGCGACTATATTCTCGCTTTGATTTGAGATTCCCGGGACACTCCTTTTTATATCAAGATCCTGGCGAACAATGAGGCTGGGAGAAGCTCTGACGGGCTCGGGTACTGAGTGCAGGTTGTCGGTCCAATGAATGACGCCTCGACCATCCGTCCATTGGAAGACCTGAGCGTTTAAAACGGCGGGGGAAAGGAGAAAAAGAACCCATAGAAGTATTGCGCGCATTTGTGTCTTCATCATATCTTTAGACGAATGGGGAAAGGGTTTATTCTGCTTTGCCCCCCGCGGTTTGTATCCGGGTTACCAGACCATTGGTAAAGCTCAAAACAGGTCCTTTGTCATAAATCCATTGCTCCTGCTGTCCCATCAAAGGATTAGTATTATTTATCTTTACTACCCTATTAGGTTTGCCCAGGGCCTCCCTGGCCTCCTTCATGTCCATTCCCACGATGGCCTGCCTATTGAGCACAGCCTTTTTCACGTGCTCGGGCCAAGGCTGAGCGCGTATCCGCGCTTCACGCTTCTCCTCTTCTTGAGCCTCTTTGGCGGCCCTTATCTTTTGTCCGCGGTCCGGATCCTGGGTAACGAGGGTAGCATTGAGCTCCCCCAGAAAAGAATCGACGTCGATATAACCTTCCCTCCCGAAGCCCAACTTCACCTTATAGTAGGTGGTGGGTCTTTGCGCCGATCCTTGAACCATTTCCGTAATCTTTAGAGATTCCTTCGGCTCCGGCAGAAAAGAAGACGCCGACGGGGATGGAGCAGAAAAGAAAAGGGCTCTTCTGCCGTCGTCGGCAATGGCCCAGTAGGTTTTCCCAACATATTTTCCGAGGGCCTCCAGTTGTTTTTCGCTAAATCGCGAGGAGGCGAATCCTGTGGTAAGGCAAAAAAGGGCGGAAAGGAAAAAGAATAGTGTGCGCGTGCGAGCTTGGAATGACAATAAATTCCATCCGTCTGTCATGAGGAACTCCGGAGAACAAGCCGACTGAATCTCATTTTATCAGACCACGGACAGCCAGGCCAGGGGCGAGATCGGAAATATTCCGAGAGTTGACTCTGATGCCCGCGGAGGGTAGCGTTCTTTAGCGCTCACTAAAGGCGCTAAAGCGGCTCGAGAGTTGAATTTCTATGCATCAGCAAGAAAGGGGCCGCTGGGGCCCCTTTTATGAGTCTTGGTTGCGGGGCCGGGATTTGAACCCGGGACCTCAAGGTTATGAGCCTTGCGAGCTACCAGACTGCTCCACCCCGCGAGAAATGTAATCTTTACTATTATCTGGCGCCAAGAAGGAAGTCAAGGAAGAATAAAATCGTGGTTGCAAAATTTAACAATCCTCTTCTTACGGTGGATATTATCATTGAAGTGGCCGATCGCGGTATCGTGTTGATCGAAAGGAAAAATCCCCCTCACGGATGGGCCCTGCCAGGGGGCTTCGTAGATTACGAAGAGAGCCTGGAGAAAGCCGCTGTCAGGGAGGCAAAAGAGGAAACGTCCCTAAAGGTTGAACTGGCGGAGCAGTTTTACACCTACTCCGATCCTCGCCGAGATCCCCGCCATCATACAGTGGCCACAGTTTTTATCGGAAAGGCAACCGGCGATCCCAGGGGCGACGACGACGCCAAAAGAGCTGAGCTTTTTACCGAAAACAATCTCCCTTCCCCTATAGTCTTTGACCACAGCGAGATCCTGAAAGACTATTTTCACTACAAGGAGACAGGGGAGAGGCCAAAAATTTAACCAATCTTGGCAAGCAAGCTATTCTCGACGCCTCATAGCACAGCAAAAATAGCCTAATGTTTGGGGCATGGATCACAGAGGAGATCCTCTATCCCCTGCCTTACAGGCAATATGTCTTTACTGTCCCCAAGATGCACAGGCCCAATTTCAGATTTGACATAACGTTACCTTATCGGATACTGTCCACCCCAAAAGGCGCGGTGGCGGGTAAGACTATTCCCCCTGCTGGGCTTGAGGCTCCAAAATGGGAGCTGCCGGGGGGTCACTGTGGTTCGACAAGCTACTCACCACCCTGAGTTTATCGAAGGGAGAGCAATTCCGAGTTCCCGGCGGCTGACCCCAAAAAGGGAATTCCTATCATTAAAAGACGAATTAACTCACTCAGCTAGGGAGGTTATTGAAAAATGAGGCTCTGGAATTTGTTGAACATTAAGAAGTTAAAGGGTTCAAGGGTTGAAGGGGTCCAGGCTGGCATCCTTTTATCCCTTTATTTCTTTATCTCTTTAACCTTTAGTGCTTCCGCGTTTGCCCAAGAACCGATCTACAAGGGCAAAACGATCCGCATGGTCGTGGGCTTTTCACCCGGAGGGGGATTTGATACCTACTCTCGGACCATTGCCCGGCACATTGGAAAGCACATCCCTGGTTATCCCACGGTAATTGTGGAAAATATGACCGGCGCCGGAAGCCTCATCGCGGCCAACCACGTCTACAAAGTTGCCAAGCCCGATGGCCTTACTATCGGCCATTTCATTGGCGGCCTGTTCTTGCAACAGCTCCTGGGACAGAAGGGAATCGAGTTCGATGCGCGAAAGTTCGAGTATATCGGCGCTCCTGTAAAGGACCAGGTTGTCTGTGCCTTCACGAAGGCAAGCGGAATTACCAGTATGGAGAAATGGATAGGCTCAAAGATGCCGGTCAAATTGGGTGGGTCCGCGCCGGGATCTAACACCGACGACCCGCCCAAAATTCTAAAGGCGGCGCTTGGTCTCCCTATCCAGCTTATCTCGGGCTACAAAGGCACCGCCGACATCCGGCTTGCCGCTGAGAGCGGAGAGGTTGCCGGAGGATGCTGGGGTTGGGATTCGATAAGAGCAACATGGCGGAGGGGGATAGAATCGGGCGAGGCAGTGGTTGTGTTGCAGATGCTGCCGCAACCCCACGCTGACCTCCCAAAAGTTCCCCTGGCGATTAACTTTGCCAAGACCGAAGAGGCGCGTCAGTTGATCCAGGGCGGCATCCACGATATCAGCGCTATTAATCGCCCTTACGTTCTCTCCCCTGGCACATCCAAAGAGCAGGTGCAGACCCTACGTAAGGCTTTCCTGGATACCCTAAGAGACGACGAGTTTCTGGCGGATGCCAAAAAGTCCAACTTGGACTTCGATCCCATGACCGGAGAAGAAGTGGAAAGAATCGTAACCGGGCTCTTCAAACTCGATCCTGCCCTGGTGGCAAAATTAAAGGATGTCCTTTACAAATAGTCTCATCGCTGATTAAGGATATGAATGAACAGAGGCTCTCGAAGTAAATGGTAGATCGACCGGCATCATCGAGGCAGGTAGGGTCGACGTTTGACCCCTCGTATTCCCAGCTAATTTAAAAGCCTCTTACCCCAGTTGGTTGGATACTGTCCGCCCCAAAAGGCGTGGTGGCGGGTAAGACTATTCCCCCTGCTGGGCTTGAGGCTCCGAAACGGGAGCTGCCGGGGGGTCACTGTGGTTCGACAAGCTGCTCACCACCCTGAGTTTATCGAAGGGAGGGCAATTTCGAGTTTCCGGCGGCTAACCCCAAAAAGGGCATTCCTATCATTTTGAATCCAATGATTTGTAAACTCTGCGGCAATCTGGCAGATCGACAAGGGCTGAAAGCTGTTTCCGTATATTTAGTCTCAGCGGCGTTGCGAGTCCACTGCTAAATCCGCACCTGTCCAATCAACCGCGTCGGGCTTGCATACGTTCACGAGATTGGATTTCTACGACTCAACAATTTGGCAATAAAGTAAAGACATAGAAGTTAGACCACGGAGACAAAAAATTTTTTCTTAAGTTCACCGCCAGGGTGATAACATAGGCACTCACGGCTCGTTAATGGCTTCATGTGATGGACCGGGAAATTAAAATTTTGGCTCACCTTAGTCTTTTTTGGGTATAAATCTCTATCATTCAGGTTATGCCAGTGAAGCGTTGGAGCTCTACGACATGTAGTGCTAAATCTCGTCACTGATAGCTGTCGATTCTTAGCCAAAGTAGACGGACAAGGAACGGCGTACCTCATGTGTGGCATTAACATGATCCTGAGAAAGGATGGTAGCCCTGTCGAGCGCGAGGACATCACGCGGATGTGCGCGGCGATCAGCCACCGCGGCCCGGATGGCGCGGGCTATGCCTTGCTCGACCGTGGGGCCCTCGTCTTCGGCCATGTCCGCCTGAGCATCATCGACATCGAGGAAGGAGACCAGCCGCTTTACAATGAGGACGGCTCGATCTGCATCACTTTCAATGGTGAAATCTACGACTACAAACAGCGGCGTGAGGAACTGATCGACCAGGGCCATCGTTTCCGCACCCATTCGGACACGGAAGTCATCGTTCATCTCTACGAGCAGCACGGCCTGGATTTTATCCACCGGCTCAACGGAGAATTCGCCTTTATCCTATGGGATGCCCGCAATCGCCGGCTTTTGGCCGCGCGCGACCGCTGCGGAGTTAAGCCTCTTTTTTATTGGGAAACCGAACAGGAAATCCTGATCAGTTCGGAGGTCAAGGGGATCTTCGCGCTGAAACGGGTACCCCGGAGTATCAACCCGGACTACATGATCGGCCCCCTGCTGGGCGTGTTCCCGCGCGCGATCTCCGCTTTTGAAGGAATCCACAATCTTAACCCGGGACATTTCCTTATCGTCGAGTCTGAGGGCCGCTCGCGCGAGGTGCCCTACTGGCAGCTGACTTTCAAAATAAATCCCGCCATTTCCTTTGCTGAGGCCAAGGACGAGGTTCGCCGGCTGTTCACGCGGGCCGTGGAACGCCGAATGGTCGCGGACGTACCCGTCGGCACCTATCTGAGTGGCGGGTTGGATTCCACATTGGTTTGCGGCCTGACGGCTGCGCGAACCTCAAAACTTAAGGCCTTCAGCGTTGGCTTCGGCAAGACGATCTATGACGAAACGGATGCCGCCCGGCAAACCGCCGCTCATTACGGCGCTCAGTTCGAGGCCATCGATTGCAGCAATGACGTGTTGGCCGAGAATTTTCTCAAAACGATCTTTCACATTGAACAGCCGATCGCCAATCCCAATTCCATCGCCAAACTGGTGCTCTCCCGGCTGGTACGTTCCAAGGGCTACAAGGTGTGCCTCACCGGAGAGGGCTCGGACGAAATCTTCGGTGGCTACGCTTATTTCAAATTAGAAAAAATCTGGCGCATGCTGCTGGCCGGAGGCGAGCAAGCCCGACAGGGGCGCGCCCTCTGGAAACGGTTCAAAAAGCTTGAGACCCCATCGGAAGGCATTCTGTGGAGCCGGAGTAACAGTTGGCGCAAGCTCGAACCCGTTTTCGGTTATCCCAGTTTTCAGCAAATGCGCGCGGTCGACACCAGCCGAGGCATGAAATGGATCTTCAACCCTGAACTCGTTGAGCGCGCGAGCTATCCGACTCCCTACGACTATTTCCTGTCCGAGTTTCCGCCGGAACAACTTTCTCAAATCGATCCCTTCAACGCCACCAAGCTGATCACTTTCAACCAACTGGTCAGTTACATTATTCCCTGTCTCGGCGACCGGGTTGAAATGGCTAATTCAGTTGAATGCCGGACGCCTTTCCTCGACCGCGATTTAATCGAGTTCGCATCCACCGTCGAACCGTCCCATTTCATGGATATCGACGATTTAATGGAAAAGCTTTTGTTGCGCACAGCCTTCGCCGATCTGCTCCCGCCGGTGGTGGCCGGCGCGCATAAATATCCCTTTCTTTCGTCCAACTGGCGCAGCCTCTCGGAAACGGCCGAGGGAGCCCGGCTCTTCCATGAGTTTCTATCGCCCGAACGCCTGCGCGCCACCGGCCTGTTCCGCCCGGCATTTATCCGCCACGTGCTGTGGTATTGGAAATGGCTGCCGAAGAGGGCCTTCATTTTTATCGACACTCTCGCTGGGATAGTATTAGGCATGCAGGCGTTACACTACCTGTTTGTTGAAAATCCGATTGTAACGGATCCCGCCTTTGCCATCCGCGACCGGAGCTGGCCAGGTTTCTCGGTGCGAGGATAACGTATGTGGGAAGGACTGAGACGGAAAGAAAGCCCTATCAGTATCGACTTACTCTGCGCTACGTGGAAAGGAATCAGCAGAACCCTGACGGTTTGGTTGTAAGCTTGGTTGAGCGGAATGAAGATCCGACCGCCCCTTGGGGCGGGGAGATTCATTAAATATTCGTTTGGAGGTGACTATATGCAGAAACAGATTTTAATTATCTTACTTGGATTATTTCTAGCAGTTCCTTGTATTCCCAGCTAATTTAAAAGCCCCTTACCCCAGTTGGTTGGATACTGTCCGCCCCAAAGGTGCGGTGGCGGGTAAGACTATTCCCCCTGCTGGGCTTGAGGCTCCGAAAAGGGAATTCCTATCATTATTATTTATTCAAGTTTTTTGATCGCCGCTGCGATGCGGTCGCAGCCCTTTTCAATTTCCTCCAAAGAAGTCGCGTAGCTGATGCGGATGTTCTCCGTCGAGCCGAAGTCCTCGCCCGGAACGGCAAGCACACGGGACTCTTGGAGAAGATATTCCGCGAAGTCGCCGGCAGAGGCGAGCTTGAATTCTCCGGCCTTTTTCCCTAGCAGAGAGCGTATATTGGGAAAGACGTAAAAGGCCCCCTGGGGATTGAAGCAGCTGATGCCCGGCATGCCCTTGAGCCGTTTGACAATGAGATCTCTTCTCTTTTGGAACTCACCCACCATCTGCTGCACTTCGTCTTGCGGTCCCGCCAGAGCCTCGATGGCTGCCACCTGGGCAAAGGAGGTAGGGTTGGAGGTGCTCTGACTCTGGATCTTGGCGGCCGCGGAAATGACAGCAGCCGGGCCGAGCGCATAGCCGATGCGCCATCCGGTCATCGCGTAGGTCTTGGAAAGGGAATTGAAAATGATCGTTCGCTCGCGCAGGCTCGGGCTTACGGAGACGATGCTATGAAAACGAAATCCGTCGTAGACGATCTTTTCATAGATGTCGTCAGAGAGAATAAGGCAGTTGTGTTGCTCCAGGATCCTACAGAGTCCTTGAATTTCCTCGAAATCATAGGCCGCGCCGGTCGGGTTGCATGGGCTGTTAAAGACGAAGGCTCGCGTCCTAGAGGTCAGGGCGCCCTTCAATTCTTTGGGCGTGATGCGGAAGCCGTTTGCTTCCGTAGCAGGGATGAGCTTCGGCACGCCTCCCGCCAGCAGGACCATGTCGGAATAGCTCACCCAGTATGGGGAAGGGATAATGACCTCGTCTCCAGGGTCGATGGCTGCCTGAAAAATGTTGTAAAGGGCGTGCTTGCCGCCGCAACTTACCAGCACTTCGTCCTTGGTATATTGCAGCGCGAATTCCTTCAGATACTTCTTGGCCACAGCCTCGCGCAGCGGCTCTATCCCGCGCACGTCCGTATACTTGGTCATTCCTTTTTTGAGCGCCTGGACCGCGGCATCCTTGATCCGTTGAGGCGTGTCGAAGTCAGGCTCGCCGGCGGTGAAATTGACCAGATCAACACCCTGGGAGCGCATCGCCTGAGCCTTGGCGGCCAATGCCAGGGTTACCGAGGGTTTGACCAGTTTGCTTCGTTCGCTTACTTTCATAAACCTTCCCCGTGCGGGATTTAACCTTTGAATTTTTCTCTGAGTTTTTTCAGGACAATTTTCGGCACCAATGCGGAGACGTCACCTCCCAGGCTCACCACCTCCTTGACCAGGCGCGAGCTGATGTAGAAATAGGATTCTCCGGTCATCATGAAAAGGGTCTCGAGCTTCGGTCTAAGTTCACGGTTCATCATCGCCATCTGGAACTCGTATTCAAAGTCGGAGGCCACTCTCAATCCCCGGATAATGACTCCCGCCCCAACCTTCTCCGCATAATCCACCAGCAATCCCTCAAAGCTATCTGCCTGCACGCGCTTCCCCTGCGCGCGAAAGACCTGTTGGATCATCTCCAGCCGTTCATTCACGCTGAAAAGAGAGTCGTCTTTGTTGGGGTTTGACGCTATAGCTACTATCACCCGGTTAAAAACCCGCAGCGTGCGCTCGACGAGGTCGATGTGCCCGTTGGTGATGGGGTCAAATGAGCCGGGGTAAACTGCGATTTTTGTCCGTGCCATTTTTATCCTCGCATCAAAGAATTTCGGATGGACAGTGCTCGAAAAAAGAGAGCAGCGTAGTCCCGTAGCGTCGCTGATCGCGGAGGCGCAGAGGAGCGTAATCTTTTTCTATCTTTTCCCTTACGCTGTGCTCCACGACTAGAATTCCCGTCTCCCGTAGCAGCCCTTCCTGAGCGACAGCGCTTAGGGTCTTTCCAACCCAGTCCTTTTCATAAGGCGGGTCCAGGAAAATGAGATCAAATCTTTCTCCTCTTCGAGCTAACAGCCGCGTCGATTTCAAGACCGGGGCTGCCCAAACCTTCGCCTTGCCGGAGAAACCGACAGCCCTGAGGTTCTCCCGGATTACCTTTCCCGCCTCCGTTGCCGCGTCGATCAAGACAGCTTCGGCCGCGCCTCGACTCAACGCCTCTACGGAGAGGTTGCCCGTCCCGGCGAATAGATCCAAGACCCTGAGACCGGAGAGGTCATGAGGCAGGATATTGAATAGGGCCTCCTTGACCCGAGCCGCGGTGGGACGGAGACGCCGGCCCTTGGGCGCTTTAAGCTGACGTCCCTTGACGCTGCCCGCGATAATCCTCATAGCCTCCTCGCTGCGCTCCTTGGAATCTCAGATCGCAGATCTCAGATTTCAGATTTGCAATTTGAGATCTGAAATTTGAGATTCCGAAGGGCTTATTCCGCTATCTGCAAAACGATCTTTCCGAACTGCTTCCCCTCTTCCAGCCGCCGTTGGGCCGCCGCCACATCCTTCAGCGAAAAAATTTGATCGACGATGGGTCTTACCCTAGAGACCTGCATGAATGCCAGCAATTGCCGAAATTCTTCTCGGCTGCCCAGAGTCGAGCCGAAGATCTTCAGGTGGTTCCAGAAGATGCGCCGGATATCAGTCTGGGGATTGGCCCCTGCGGTTGCCCCGCAGGTGACCAGGCGTCCTCCCCTGGCCAGGGCCGCAAGGCTCTTTACCCAACTCTCGCCGCCCACGCAGTCCACCACTACGTCGACACCGCGCTTGCCCGTCAAGGCCCTGACCTCCTTGGCGAAGTCGCTCCGGAGATAGTTGAAGCCATGATCCGCGCCCCAATTTTTAGCCAGCTCCAATTTTTCGTCACTGCTGGATGTGACGAAGATATGCGCCCCCATATGCCTGGCTATCTGGAGGGCGGCGGTTGCGACCCCTCCTCCAATCCCCAGAATCAGCACATGCTCACCGGGTTTGAGTTCTGCATTGGTGACTAGCATCCTCCAGACCGTAAGAAAAACCAGGGGAAAGGCCGCGGCCTCCTCGAAGGATAACCCAGGCGGGATGGGAAAACAATTTGCGGCGGGAAGCTTTACATACTCCGCGTAGGTGCCTTGCAGTTTTTCTCCCAGCGCCCGCAGGCGAATACACATGAACTCCCTGTCCGTAAAACAGTACTCGCACTGACCGCATCCGCTCGGAGGATAGAGACAGACAGCGTCTCCCTTTTTCACGTTGTGGACCTGCTCGCCCACTTGGGCGACGATCCCCGCGCCGTCGGCGCCCAGGATGTGCGGCAACGCGATATCCATGCCGGTCAGTCCTTCGCGATTCCACAGATCGATGCGGTTGAGAGCCGCCGTCTTGAGTTGGACGATCGCCTCCGTCGGTGAGCTGAGTTTTGGCTCTTGGACCTCTTCGTAGCGGAGTTTGTCTACCCCGCCATGTTCATAGATGCGGACAGCTTTCAATCATATCTCCCGGAAATTTTTCTTTCCTCGTTAGCAAGATATGGAGAGTGTGTCAAAGGAAAAAGCTGTCAGCTTTCAGCCGTCAGCACTGAAGGAAAAAGCGGAAAATGCAGATTGATTACTGAAAACTCTTAGCTGATAGCTGATAGCTGATCGCTGAAGGCTTTTAAGCCTTAAGCGGAAAAAGATGTGCCGCAGCCGCAGGTGCTTTTTACATTCGGATTGTTGAACTTGAAGCCGGCTCCCTGCAACCCGCTGACGTAATCGATGACCGTTCCCTGCAAATATTTATTGCTCGACGCGTCCAGGTAGACCTTAACTCCATCCATTTCGAGGACTGTATCGCCAGGCTTTTCTTCTTTTTCAAAGTCCATGTGGTAGGAGTAGCCTGAGCAGCCGCTGCTTACAACAGCGACCCTAAGCCCATGTCCTTCGAGGTTTTCCCGCGCCAAAATCGCTTTCGCCTGCGCGATGGCATTTTCGGTTAGTTTCAACTCCGCCTGGTTGGCGGTTTCTTGAGTCGTTTCAGGCGCTTCCGGTGTCATCTCCGCCTCCTTTTGTGGTTCAGACATAGTTCAAGGCTAGCCCCTATGAGTCTCGGAGTCAAGGGATACGTAAGGAGCAGCGATTCATCCCGCTACTTAATCGGCTGGAGTTTCCACAGCCGCTCGGCGTTTCCGTGGGCTACGGCATGGGCCACGTCAGCCGGCAGATCCGCCAAGGCCCCGCGCCACAGCGCCGCCTGCTCGAGTAAAAACGGCCCCCAGTGCTCGACGAAGACATTGTCGAAAGCGAGCACGAAACGGTCGCGATGCTTGATAAAGAGCGCCTTCCACTCGGGGGCGAGCCGCTCGCCCGAAAACAGGTTGGTCCACGGCTGATTGGAATCCGTTTTACTGATGGGGTTGGATTGAGAGGTCAGGAAATAGACGTTGGGATGCGACTGGATCAGTCGGCCTGCCTCGCCGGGGTCGAGCTGCCCCATGTGGATCAACGCGAAAGGATGGCCGGGGTGGGATCGCGCGGTGGCCTCAAACTTCTCCATAAACGCGCCGCGATACCAACCGGCTGCCGCGAACTCGATGTGAGCTATAAACGGCCAGCCCCTCTGAAGCGCCAGGCTCAGCGCTTTTTGCGCTTGCGGGCTGTCCAGCGGAACAATGATCTCCGGCGCTTTGTTGCCCTTCCTGGCGTGCCACAAGATCACCTCGGCCATCGCGCTGAACTCGCGTCGCGCGAGCTGCGTTTTTAACAAGGCATCGAACCCGGGAGTGTTCCGATTGAAGGCATTTCCCTTGGTGCGCACCGCCGCGGTGATCCGTCCGGGATGGGTGGCAGCGAACTCGGCGATCTCTTCCGGTGATCGGTCATTGCGGGCCGAGAGAATCACCCGCCGCACCCCCGCCTTGTCCATTAGCGGGATGATCTCGTTCATCTCCAGGCCTGCCGCGACCTGGCTATGGGCATCGATGAACGGTATCGCTTCCGCCGCCTGGGCAGGAGGAGATTTCTCACCGATGGCCGCCAGAGTGGCCAGGCTCAACACAATAACCGCAAGGCGCGTCATGCTGTTTACCACTTGCATCGGACACCTTCTGTGTCCTTGTCTTTCCTCCGCTGTGGGCGGGTCTTGAGCTAATCCGTGGAAAAGACTCCCGGTACCTTTTCCCCCTTTCATCGTTGCTTCCTTTGCCTAACGAACCTGTAGAAAAAGTCCCAAGCAACTAAAAAAGTGCCGAATCGGGGGTACCTAAATGGTCTCTCGATCCGAGATCGTCGCTTAAACGCTAAATACGGAGGCCATTTTTCTTGTAAATTTTTCGCTCTACCTTTTTCTACAGCCTCAACGTTTTGGGTGAGAGGCGCGTCCCTCAGCGTCATTCTCAACCCAATGGTTAGGGCGTTTGAGTATCACAGTGCCAGAAAGTGATATTTGCAAGTGCTTTCAAGCGCTCCTCAGTAGCGTCTTTGGCGACAAAAATGCGTCTGACGAGCGGAAAGCACTGATCTGGGACTGGATAAGCTGCGTATGGGTTAGCAAAAAGAGCATGATTACCCTCCGGTACACAGTCAAACACAAATATCCCCGATATCACTGTGGTATGAGAACGGGTCATCACTGCGTTACCTCTCGGGAGATGGTGGATGTCACCTCTGCCGTCTGGCGATATCTCCGCGCCAACGTCCCCTAACATCGCCCGCGCCACCGAAAATCCAGTAAACAAACGATCTGAAAAGTTGATCGTTACGAGTAGCACGGGAACGACCGGCTTGCACGGACCGAACTTCTTTCGCAGATCCCTAAGGTCTTCCCGAAGATGTGAGTACGCGTCGATCTCGTCCGGGTCTGTCGGGCTCGGACGGATTTCTTTCACATCACAAAGGACCGGCGTCTCCCCTTCGACACGGAAGTCTACGTTCTTATCACCGTGAACGGGCACGTGTCGTTCGTATCTCAATCCGAGATGGTCTAGGTAGGTTTTAAATAGCCCTTCGGATACCTCGGCATCCATTTTTTTACAAGTGTGTCCAGGCACCCTAACTATAGAGTCTACTGCCGCAATTCCGGCAGTGTATTGGCCTGAAGCTTCCCAATCCCATAAAAGCAAACTGGCCGCAATATCCACCATGTGCGAACAATCTGTCAAGGCTACCGATTCTCAGAAACGCTGCCAATCCGGTGAGGAAAGCTGGCAAACGATCCCTTGACGGTTCGTCTCGTTGCGTTCATACTAAAGGCTCAGTAAGTATGAAGGAGGTATGAACATGGCTGTAGCCAAGATTGCGATCAGTCTGCCGGCGCCCCTTGTCACGCGCATCGACCGGCTGGCGAAGAAAAGCGGTCTGTCCCGAAGCGCTGTTGTACGCGAGGTGGTCGAAAGGACTCTTAATGAATCCACCGAGGCTGAGGTCCTTCGGAAAGCCCGGCGCATCTATAGCCAGATCGGCGAAGAGGACCGAGCGTTGGCAGAGACCTTTCTGCCATTGGTGGCGGAGGCCGTTCCGCCTCGCCGCAAACGAAGGGGGTAATCATGGCATTGCCGCAGCGAGGCGAGATCTACTTCATCGATTTTCCCGTGACAGGAGCCGCTGAGATGGCCGGGCCCCATCCGGCGCTCATCATCCAAAATGATGTGGGCAATCGGGCGAGCCAATTGACCATTGTCGCCGCCATCACCAGCAATCTTCGCGTAGCTCGGCTCCCGGTCGGCGTCAGGATTAGTCCAAAGGAATCCGGTCTGCCGCGCCCATCAGTTGTCCACTTAGGCCATCTATACACCATCGACAAGCGTCGTCTTGGGCGTTTGGTGGGGAGTCTCCCGCCGTTTCGACTCCATCAGGTCAACCGTGCTATTCAGGTAAGCCTTGGCTTGAGGCCTTTCGAGATGTCTTGAGCGCAAGCGTTAGCTTGTGAGATACGTCCTTCATTAAAGGTCGGATGATTATCTGGCGTTTTCGAACAGCGCCTTGACGAAGGCAGCGGGGTCGAAGGGTTGAAGGTCGTCGACTTCTTCACCGACCCCGATGTAGCGCACCGGCACGCCCAATTCCTCCTGGATGCCGATAATGACTCCACCCTTGGCCGTCCCGTCCAGCTTGGCGAGCACGATGCCGGTAATGTCGACGGCCTCTTTGAATACCCGTGCCTGCTGAAAGGCGTTCTGCCCCGTTGTGGCATCTAAAACCAGCAGCGTTTCATGCGGCGCCCCGGTCTGTTCTTTGGCGATGACCCGTCGGATCTTCCTGAGTTCTTCAATTAAATGAACTTTCGTGTGAAGCCTCCCGGCGGTATCGATCAAGACCACATCGGCCTTGCGCTTTATGGCCGCATGGAGAGCGTCAAAGACGACCGCGGACGGATCGGCCCCGGCCTTGTGCTTCACAACCTCAGCCCCGACCCTCTGGCCCCAGGCCTCTAACTGCTCGATCGCGGCGGCGCGGAAAGTATCGGCGGCCACGAGGAGAGCTTTTTTCCCCTCTTGTTGATATTTGGCGGCGAGCTTGCCAATCGTAGTGGTCTTTCCGACGCCGTTGACGCCTAAAAACAAGATCACCCAAGGAGGTGGAGATCGGGAGGGAGCTTCTTTTTTTCGGTCAGTCTCCTCCAACATGCGAATGATCTCTTGTTGAAGATAGAGAAGGGGAGCTCGGGGGATGCCCCACTCGTCGGTCGGAGTGCGGCGCAGGCTCTCGGTGAGTTTTTGAGTCGCTTTGGCCCCAAGGTCTGCCGACAACAGGATCTCCTCCAAAGATTCGATCGTTTGCTCGCCCCACGGTTGGCCCTGCAGGATTCCTTGCAGTTTTTGGACCCAGCCCTCCCGGGTTTTGGTCATGCCTTTTTTCAGGCGGTGAAAAAAAGATTCAGCCTCCATTCTCAAACTCCTCTAAAGGGCGGCCCGTATTCGTTAACGGGCCTTCGTCCCGAGCTCAGGCCGAGGGGCACGATAACCGAGCACGAGCACAGAGGCTGGGATCAGCTCATTCTGACCGAGACTACCTTCGACACCCCTGGCTCGGCCATGGTGATCCCGTAGAGGACCTCGGCGGCCTGCATGGTCCTTTTGTTGTGGGTAATGAGGATAAATTGGGAGGTTTGGCTCATTTCCTTGATCATTTCGTTAAACCGGTCGATGTTGGCGTCGTCCAGCGGGGCATCCACTTCGTCGAGGAAGCAGAAGGGACTGGGTTTGGTCAAGAAAATAGCGAAGAGAAGGCTCACTGCCGTCAGGGCTTTTTCCCCGCCGGAGAGGAGCGTGATGGATTGGAGCTTTTTCCCCGGCGGTTGGGCGACGATGTCGACCCCGGTCTCCAGATAATCGTTGTCATCCGTCAAAACCAGCCGCGCCTTTCCGCCTCTGAAGAGACGGGGGAAAATCTCTTCGAACCTCTGATTGATTTCCTCAAAGCTCTCTTTGAAGCGCAGTCGGCAGATCCGGTTCAGCTTGACGATGGTGCGCTGGAGGTCGGCCATCGATCCCTCCAGGTCCTGCTTTTGCTGGGTGAGAAACTGGTAGCGGCTGTTGAGTTCTTCGAATTCGCCGATAGCGGCCAAATTCACTTCACCCATCCGCTCCAACCGGTCCCTCAGCTCCTCGATTTCCGCCAACAGCTCCTCCCCGGAAATTCTCCCGGGAAGCCCATCACCAGGCGCCTCTTTGAGATCCACGTCGTATTTTTCCCGGATACCGTCAAACAGGTGCTGCAAGTTGAGCCTTTTTTCCGCTAAGAGCAATTGAACCTGATTTTTCTCCTCCTGGGACGCCGCCATTCGCGGACGAAGCTCCTTGACGGCCTCGTCCATTTCCGTTAGCTGACGCGCAATCTCCCGGTACTTTTGGCGCTCCCGGTCGAGTCTCTCTGCCAACTCCGCAAGCGCCCTTTTCCCTTCTTCCAGGGAGTTTTCTGTAGAAAGGACCGCGGCGCCTAACTGCTCCATCTTCTGGTTCGTCTGGACGATCTCAGATTCGCGGGAGCAAATTTGCCCGGAGATCTCTTGCTCGAGTCTTATCCGGTTTCCCAGATTGAGGTGGGCATTTTCTTTCCTTTCCCCCAGGGCCGCGCCGCGGATGCGCGACTCGGTCACCTCTTTTCCCAGCCGCTCCGAATCCTTGGTTAACCGGGACAATTGCTCCTGCTGCTCCGTCAGGAGTTTCTCTCTTTCCGTTCTTTCCTGGCGCCGGCCGGCGATTTCCGTTTGGCATTTTTCTATCTCTTCTGCTAGAGATCGCAGGGTCGTCGACAATTCTCCCTGCTCTTGCCCCAGCATTCGCAGGGTTTCCTCTAAGCGACCGATCTCCTGGTCGGCCTGAAGAAGATCATGCTCCAGGCGAATCCGTTCCATGGCAAGGCGATGGCCTTCCTCTATTAAAGCCGCTTTCCTCGTCTCGGTTTGCGCCATCTGCTGCCTGAGATTGACCGCCTCTTGCTGTTCGCCTTTGAGCTCCGCTTCCAGTATTGCCAGCAGTCCCTCCAGCTCTTTCATCTGCCGCCTTTGGGATAGGAGGCTCCCTTCGAGGCCTTCCAGGCTGCCCCCCGTTACCACGCCCATAGAATCGATCACTTCTCCCTCGGGGGTGACCAACGTGCAGACAAAGCCGTTGCGATTCCACAGATCCAGGCCCGATTTCAGGTCCCGCACCATCACCACGTCTCCGAGAAGATATTCGGCAATTTCCTTAAACCCGTCTTTCACAGAGACCATATCGAGCAGAGGGGCGATAATCTCAGGTTCGGTCAGGGGGAGGGGACGTCGCTCCCATCTGGAGAGCTGGCGTGGGATGAAACTGCCGCGACCGGAGGATTCGTGCTTCAAGTACTCGATCGCCTCCAGCCCTTCTTCGTGGCCGCGTACGATGACATACTGAAGACGATCTCCCAACACCGCCGTCAGCGCCTTCTCATAGCTCTCCGGCGCCTCGACCACCTCCGCCACGAGCCCGTAAACGCCATCAAACGCGGCCTCTCTCTGCCGCTTTAGCATGATGGCCCGCACCCCGTCGTGATATCCTTCGTAATTTTTTTGCAGGGCCTCGAGCGAGCCCAGGCGAGAGCGGGCTTCCTGCAGCCGCTCCTTCAGATCCGTCATCTTTCTTTCCTGTTCCTCTTTGGCCCTGGCCCACTCCTCCATAGCGTTCATGGCCTCGTGGGTTTCCTTCTCTATCTCTCCCACCCGTTCCAAGGAGCGGTCCAAAGCCGATCCCTTTTCCTGCCGTTTCTCCCTGCAGGAATCCAGAGAGCGGACAACTTCAGATTCCTCTTTTCGGTTTCTAACGGATTCTCTATCGAGTTCTTCGCGCCGTTTCTCTTTTGCCAGCGAATCGTTCTTCAAGTGAGACGCCTGGTTCGCCAGGTCGATGAGACTTTCCTTTTCTCGCTCCGCTGCCGACTGGAGATCCCGCATTTGAAGCTTGATCTTTTCCAGATCCGTTTCCTTGTCTCGAAGATAGGACTCTTCGAACAGGGAGAGTTGGACGAATTCCTCCTGAGCCTTTTGAAACTCCGCTATTTCGAGAGTCAGATCACGGCATTTTTCTCGCAGATGGAGCAGGTCGGACTCGGTCTTTTGCTTGGCGTCGCGGAGTCCGGCGAGGTCCTTTTTGTAGAAATCGAGGCCCTGTTCTTCGCCCTGAATTCGGACCTTGCGCTGGTAGACGGCCTCTTGTTGTTGGCTAATTTCTCTTTCGGCTTCTAAAAGCGATAACTTGGTGTTTTCGCTCTCCGCCTCTTTGGAATGGAGCGATGCCGCCAGGCGCACTAAGCGGTCCTCCGCGGCTTTAAACACTGCCTCCTGCCGGGCGATCTCTTCCTCTAGGCCCTTGCGCTGCATGGTTGCCCAGGCGAGCTCTTTTTCTTTGAGGTCTTTTTTAAAGGCGCGGTATCGCTCCGCCTTCTTAGCCTGCAGCTCCATGCTCCGGATCTGCCGCTCGATCTCCCGCACAATATCGCTCACCCGAAGCAGGTTCTGATGTGTCCGTTCGAGCTTTCGCTCCGCAATCAGCTTGCGGCTTTTATATTTGCTCGTGCCCGCCGCCTCCTCGATGATGAGTCTCCGTTCCTCGGGCTTCGCGTTGACTATTTCGTCTACCCGTCCCTGTTCCACGATGGAGTAGGCCTTGTTCCCCACTCCTGTCCCGAGAAAAAGATCAATTATATCTTTAAGGCGGCAAGAGACTTTGTTGATGGAGTATTCCGACTCTCCCGAGCGGAAGAGCCTGCGGGTGATCATGATCTCGGTGAAGCCGTTGTACTCCGCCGGGCCCCGGCCGTCCTCGTTGTCGAACACCAGAGATGCCTCTGCCATCCCGGTTGGTGCAAGGCTCTCGCTGCCGTTGAAGATCACATCCTCCATCAGATGACCGCGGAGGTGACGGGCGCTTTGCTCTCCCATTACCCATCGCAGGGCATCAACGACGTTAGACTTACCGCAGCCGTTGGGGCCGACGATCGCTGTGATTCCTGGAGTGAACTGCAGGACAGTCCTTTGCGTAAAGGACTTAAAGCCAACCATTTCGAGGCGTTTCAGACGCATGGCCTAACTTACTTAAAGCGGATCACCAAGTGAGCCGACGAAAAAGCGTGATTTTAACAACACTATTTCACAAGCAGGGGAGGGAGTCAAGAAAAAATTACAATATAAGGGATATATCCAGAACCTTACCACTATATATTGGGTTCTAAGATCTGAATAAAACTACTTTTCCAAAAGCTCGGTATTCCAGTACGAGACGTCAACGGTGTTGAGGAAGGGATACCACTCACGGTAGCGGGACAGGTTGAATGCCTCTTGCATGAACGGAGTCCATTTTGGTTTATAGGGTTTTCGGAAAAGAACCATCCCGGCCTCTTGCGGCGTTTTGCCCCCTTTGTGCCGATTACACTCCTGGCATGAGCAAACTACGTTCTCCCATGTGGAAGTGCCGCCTCTCGAACTGGGAATGACGTGGTCCAGATTTAGCTCATGACGCGGGAGCTTCCTCCCGCAATATTGGCAGGTACATTTGTCTCTGGCATAGATATTATATCGGCTGAATCGCACCTGTCGTTTTGGGACTCTGTCATAACTCACCAAAAGGATCACTCTGGGCACGCGTATCACCCGGTTGACCAGCCCTACGGACTCATCACGGACAGAAACGGAGAGATGGCTCCAGCTTTCAAAATCAAAAGTTTGATACTGTTCGTTCACTACTCGGGCGATTCCCTGATAAAGGAGAGCAAAGGCGCGGCGCACTGAAGTGACATGAATCGGGAGGTAGGAGCGATTGAGGATAAGCACCTTGGTATTCAAAATAGAGTAAGTGGGCAGGACCAAAGTATAGTTCATAGCTGTAAAAATTATAACATTTTTATATTTAATGGCGAATAGATACCCTAAGATATCGACGCGGCGGGAGAATGTCAACAGAATGAGCTGTGGGAGGTCTTAAGATAAGCTCTTGATATTCTCGCAGTTCTAGACTATAAATATCCTGCTGCTGTTATCTATTTGTAAATCTAATGGATCTCCAATGTTGAGGAGAGATCCCCCCAACTTTCCTCCCTCAAAAAAGGATAACCCGGATCCCTAAGAGAGCCAATGAAACAGGACATCTTTATTAATTGTACCCCTCAAGAGAGCCGCATTGCCATCGTGGAGGACTCCTCTCTGGCTGAATTCCTGGTGGAGAGAAAACAGGAAAGGGGAATTGCGGGGAATATTTACAAGGGCAAAGTGGCCCGCGTTCTTCCCGGAATGCAGGCGGCCTTTGTAGAGATCGGCATGGACAAAGCTGCCTTCCTCCATGTCTCCGATTTTTCCACCGCGTACGAGGCCGCTCCTCCTCCGGGGTCAGAAGACGAGATCATCTTCGAGGGTCCCAAGCCCTCCTCCCATCGCCGTCTTCCGATCGAGCGGCAGCTGGTTCGCGGACAAGAGATATTAGTCCAGGTCGCCAAAGACCCCATAGGGATGAAGGGGGCGCGCATTACTTCGCATATCTCGCTCCCGGGCCGTGACCTGGTCTTCATGCCTACCAGCACCCACGTCGGCATCTCGCGCCGCATCGATGACGACAAGGAGAGAAAGCGTTTGAAGGAAATTGCCCTCTCTTGTTTAACCAAGGAGGGGGGGTTTATCCTGCGCACAGCCTGTGAAGGGCGGAGCAAAAGGGAGATTCAGAGGGATCTCGCATTCCTGACCAAACTGTGGCGCGGGATTCAGAAAAAGGCCGAGGGCGCACCCGCTCCCTCTCTCATTCACCAGGATCTCGATCTCATCGCCCGGACCATCCGGGACTTTTTCTCTACAGACACGCACCTGGTTATTATGGATCACGTCAAGGAATACCGGCGCATTCTGGACTTTGTCGATAACTTTATGCCGCGCTTGAAGCCGAAGATAACGCTGTATACCCAGACGGAGCCCATCATGGACCACTACGGGGTCGAGGAAAAAATCACCAAGGCCCTGGAGCGTAAAGTCTGGCTTCACTCCGGCGGTTATATCACCATAGAACGAACCGAGGCGCTGACCGCCATCGATGTGAATACGGGTCGTTTTGTGGGGAAAAGGAGCCAGGAAGAAACGATTTTCAAGACCAACCAGGAGGCGACGCAGGAGATAGTGCATCAACTGCGTTTGAGAAATATCGGCGGCATCATCATTATCGACTTCATCGATATGGAGAAGGAGGCCAACCGCAAAAAGGTTTACGAGGCCCTAAGAGAGGCGATCAAGAGAGACAAGGCTCGGACCAACATCCTGAAGATTTCCGAGCTGGGGTTGGTGGAGATGACGCGCCAGCGCACGCGGGAAAGTTTGGAAAATATGCTTTTGGGCCCGTGTCCTTACTGTGAAGGTCGGGGTCGGATCAAATCACACGTGACGGTTGCCTACGAGATCCTGAGGGCCATTAAAAAAGAGAAGACCCACCTGGAGGATGGTAAGAGGATCGTGGTACGGCTCCATCCGGAGATCGCCAACTTTCTCTACGACGAAGAGAACCATAGCCTGGATTACCTGGAACGTGAGATCAACCACAAAATCATCATTAAGGCGAGCGAGAACCTGCACCATGACAAGTACGAGATCTCGACGATCTGATCTGCCCACCGCCTTCGCATAAGGCCGCGATCTCAGGCGGGCGTGGCCCGACGCATGCCGCGCCGTTCTAAAAAAAATAGCAATGGGCGAAACTGAGAAAATATTTCGGCAATTGCTGTCCGAACGGATCCTTGTGCTCGATGGGGCCATGGGGACTATGATCCAGGCCCTCAAATGCGACGAGAAGGATTTCCGCGGAGAGCGGTTTGCCAATCACGGCAGGCCGCTCAAGGGATGTAACGATCTGCTCTCGATAACGCAGCCCGACGCCGTCGAGAAGATCCACCGGGACTACCTGGAAGCGGGCGTGGACATCATCGAGACCAATACTTTCAATGCCACCGCCGTTTCACTCTCCGACTACGGGCTCGAAGCCGAAGCCTACGCATTGAATGTCGCTGCGGCCCGGGTCGCGCGCCAGGCCGTCGACCGGGTGGCTCGGAGGACGCCTGACAAGCCTCGCTTCGTTGCCGGCTCGATTGGCCCTACCAACCGGACCGCCTCCCTCTCGCCCGACGTCAATGACCCGGCCTTTCGGGCCGTGACCTTCGACCAGTTGGTTCAGGCTTACTACGATCAGATCCGCGGCCTGGTGGATGGGGGAGTGGATTTTCTCTTGCCTGAGACCACTTTTGATACGCTGAATCTGAAAGCCTGCCTCTTTGCCATCGCAAAGTTCTTCGAGGAGCGCCGAATTCGCCTGCCGGTCCTGGCTTCCGTGACGATTACGGACCGGAGCGGGCGCACGCTTTCCGGCCAGACCCTTGAGGCTTTTCTTACCTCGATCTCCCACGCCGACCTTATCGCGGTAGGCATCAACTGTGCCTTTGGGCCGCAGCAGATGAGTCCTTTTGTTGAAGAACTGGCGCGCCTTTCGCCGCTCCCCACTTTTGCCTACCCCAATGCCGGTTTACCCAATGAATTTGGCGGCTACGACATGGGGCCCGAGGAGATGGCCGAGGCGCTGGCGGAGTGGGTGAAAGAAGGATGGCTCAATCTGGTGGGCGGCTGTTGCGGCACAACTCCGGAGCACATTGCGGCCATTGCCGAGGCAGTGCGGGACGCGCGCCCCCGCACCCCGCCTGAGCCGGAGCTGTTGACTCATCTGAGCGGCCTGGAGCGGCTTACGATCCGTCCGGAGTCCAATTTCATTATGATCGGCGAGCGTACCAACGTGGCCGGTTCCCGCAAGTTCGCCAGGCTTATCCGCGAGGAAAAGTATGAAGAGGCCCTGGCCATCGCCCGGGAACAGATCGATGGCGGCGCCAATCTCATCGACGTAAACATGGATGAGGCGATGTTGGATTCGGTGCAGGCCATGACGACGTTTTTGAATCATATCGCCGCCGAGCCGGATATTGCCCGCGTTCCCGTCATGATCGACAGCTCTAATTTCGACGTTATCGAGGCAGGGCTCAAATGCGTCCAGGGGAAGGCCGTGGTCAACTCGATCTCTCTCAAAGAGGGCGAAGAGGAATTCAAGCGTCGCGCGCGGCTGATTAAACGCCTCGGGGCGGCTGTCGTCGTCATGGCCTTTGACGAGGAGGGACAAGCCGCAACCATCGAGCACCGGGTGAGGATCTGCCAGAGGGCGCATAGGATCCTGACGGAGGAGATCGGCTTTGACGAGGGCGATATTATCTTCGACACCAACGTTCTCATCGTGGCCACCGGCATCGAAGAGCACAACGATTACGCCGTCAACTTTATCGAGGCGGCAAAACAGATTAAGGCGCTCTTCCCGCGTGGCCATATCTCCGGCGGGGTGAGCAACGTCTCGTTTTCTTTTCGCGGCAACGACGCGGTCCGTGAAGCCATGCATGCTGCTTTTCTCTACCACGCGATTCAGGCCGGCATGGACATGGGCATCGTGAACGCCGGTCAGCTCGCCGTCTATGAGGAGATCCCGAAGGATCTGTTGGAGCGGGTCGAAGATGTCCTCTTCAACCGGCGACCCGCAGCTACCGAGCGGCTGCTCGAGGTCGCCGAACAGGTGAGGGGAACCGGCAAGGCGGCTGAGCAAGAGGCGGCCTGGCGCGAGGAGGGTGTCGAACATCGGCTTTCTCATGCCATCGTCAAAGGGGTGGTTGACTACATCGAACGGGACCTGGATGAGGCGCTGCAAAAATACCCTCGTCCTCTCGAGATCATCGAAGGCCCCCTCATGGACGGGATCAATGTGGTCGGGGATCTGTTCGGCGAAGGCAAGATGTTTCTCCCCCAGGTGGTCAAAAGCGCCCGCGTGATGAAAAGGGCGGTGGCGTACCTGACCCCGCTGATGGAGGAGGAAAAAAAGGCTGCCTTAAAGAACGCTCAGCGCGCCAAGGTGATCCTGGCTACCGTCAAGGGTGACGTGCACGATATCGGCAAGAACATCGTGGGCGTGGTGCTTGGTTGCAACAATTACGAGGTGATCGACCTGGGCGTTATGGTCCCGGCTGACAGAATCATCGAAACCGCGATCAAGGAGCAGGCGGACATTGTCGGCCTGAGCGGGCTGATCACTCCTTCGCTGGAGGAGATGGTTCATGTGGCCAAGGAGATGGAGCGGCGCGGTCTCAAGGTGCCGCTTCTCATCGGCGGCGCCACCACGAGTAAAAGGCATACGGCGGTGAAGATTGCGCCGGTCTACCGCCACGAGACCGTCCACGTCATCGACGCCTCGCGCGCCGTTCCCGTAGTAGGGGGCTTGTGCAGTCCTGACTCTCGCAAGGCGCTGGATAAGAAGAACCGCGCTGAGCAGGAGGAGATGCGGCGGCAGTACGAAAGCAGGGCGGTGGCGGAGCTGCTCACCTACGAAGAAGCCGTGCGGAGGAAGATGCACATCGAGTGGGATGATTCCCATATCTCGATCCCGGAATTCATCGGCAGTAAGGTCCTCGCGGATTATCCTCTGTCGGAACTGGTTCCCTGCATCGACTGGTCCCCTTTCTTCCACACCTGGGAGATGAGGGGCCGCTACCCGGATCTCCTGAGCGACCCGGTCAGGGGTCCGGCCGCCAGGGAGTTGTTCGCAAATGGTCAGGAGCTTCTGCGGGAGATCGTTGCAAAAAGACTGTTAGTGGCCCAAGCGGTTTATGGCTTTTACCCCGCTAACAGCGAAGGCGACGACATTATTCTCTACACCGACGCGGCGCGCACGAGAGAGCTCACCCGTTTTCATACGCTGCGCCAACAGAAAGAGAGCCAGCGCGGAAAACCCCAGTTTGCTCTGGCAGATTTCATCGCCCCGCGCGAATCGGGCATTGTGGACTACATCGGCGCTTTTGCCGTGACCGCAGGTCATGGGACAGAGGAGCTGGCCCGGCGCTTCGAGGAGACACACGACCAGTACAATGCTATCATGGCCAAAGCCTTGGCGGACCGGTTGGCCGAGGCCTTTGCTGAATGGCTCCACAAGCGCGTGCGGGCGGAATGGGGATACGGGAAAGACGAAAACCTGGGCAGCGAGGAGTTAATTGGTGAGTCCTACCGGGGTATCCGACCGGCGCCCGGCTATCCTGCGTGTCCCGATCACACCGAGAAACGGATTCTTTTTGACCTGCTCGAGGTAGAAGATGCGACGGGCATCACTTTGACGGAAAACTTTGCCATGCTCCCGGCCGCCTCGATATGCGGGCTTTACTTCGCCCATAAAGAGTCGCGCTATTTTGCCGTGAGCGCCATCGGCCGAGATCAGGTTGAAGCCTACGCGGCCCGGAAGGGCATGTTGGTTTCTGAAATCGAGCGTTGGCTCTCGCCGGTCCTGGGATACGACCCCAGCCGCGTCTCGAAGGGTGGTTCGGCTTGACTTCGGGGAAGCGGGTCGGGTATGCAGCGTAAGAAACCTATGCAGAAAGATCTGAGAAGTTTCATCAAACAGCTGGAGCTCCAAGGCCCTGACGAATGGATCAGGATCAAAAAGAAAGTAAGCCCGAAGTACGAGGCTACGGCAATCCTTTTCAAGCTGGAAGGCCAAGCGAAATATCCCGCCGTCTATTTTGAAAACCTCGACGGCTTCTCCATTCCGGCCATCACCAACGTCCACGCGACGCGAAAGAGACTGGCGCTTGCCCTGGATGTGGCAGAGGGAGAGCTTGTCGAGGAATACAAGAAAAGAGAAAATGCTCGCATCTCCCCCGAGTTAGTCCGTGGGGGTCCTGTCAAAGAAGTGATTCATGTCGGGACGGACGTGGACTTGAATCGCCTGCCCCTGTTCACCCATTTTGACATCAACACGGCGCCCTACATCACAGCCGGAATCGTCGTTGCCAGAGATCCGCTATCGCAGGTGAGAAACTTGAGTTTCAACCGGGGCATGCTGGTCGGCAAGAATCGCCTGCACATGCATCTGGCTCCCGGCATGCACTTGTCACGTTGTTATAGGAACGCTGAAGAGAGAGACGAACCTCTGGAGATCGCGATCATCCTGGGGGTCCATCCGGCCTTTTCCATCGGGGCGCTTGCCCTCGTTCCTTTTGACGTCGATGAGTACGATGTCATCGGCGGCATGCTGCGCGAGCCCGTGCCGCTCGTCAAATGCGAAACCGTCGATCTGGAAGTCCCGGCCAACGCGGAGATAATCTTAGAGGGAAAAATCCTTCCCCACGTCCGGGAGGATGAAGGTCCATTTGGCGAATACTCCGGCCATTCCGTGGGCGTCGACAAACATCATGTGATCGAGATTTCGGCGATAACTCAGCGCCAAAGTCCCATCTATCAGGATGTCTTTACCGGCCATTCCGAGCACCGTCTCATGGGCGCCATCCCTCGGGAGTCCGCGATCTTCAAAGCGGTCAAGGCGGTAGCTCCCGGGACCCGCGCGGTCCATATGCCGGTTTCAGGCTGCTGCCGCTTTCATTGCTATATATCCCTGGACAAGAGAAGCGAGGGCGAAGTGCGAAACGCCGTCTTTGCCGCCCTCGCAGCCGACCTCTATCTCAAGCTTGTCGTTGTCGTAGATTCGGACATCGACGTTTACAACGAAAGGGAAGTCCTCTGGGCGATGGCTAACCGCTTCCAGGCGGACAGGGACATTCTCGTCATCCCCAATTGCCAGGGCTCTGAAATAGACCCTTCAGCCAAGAAGGGCGGCATCACGACCAAGATGGCCATCGATGCCACGCAAAAGGGCAAAGACCTTCCCAAGAGACTTCGCGTCCCGCCAGAAGTGGCTGAGCGGATAAAACTTGAAGACTACATCGAATGATGAGTCGATTACAGGCGGAGCTTGTTTAATGAGTTAGACAGCCGGTCCAGGCAGTGTTAAACTTACCTAAAGGAGGTAATCGAGATGCCTGGCATTGATGAGCGAATCACAGTTGACCCGGAGCAATGTGGCGGGCGCCCATGCATTCGCGGCCTGCGAATTCGTGTCAGCGATGTGCTGGATCTTCTTGCGAGCGGTCTCACGCCGCAGCAGGTTCTCGATGAGCTGCCGGATCTGGAGCTTGAAGATATCCGCGCGTGTCTTCGGTTTGCAAGTCGTCGCCTTGACCACCCCGTGGTGGCCGCTTGATTATTTGGATTGACGCCCAACTATCCCCTGCCCTCGCCTCCTGGATTCCCACAAATTTTGGGATCGAGTGTCAGCCGGTGCGTGAACTAGGCCTCCTTGGCGCCAAGGACCGCCAAATCTTCCAAGCAGCCCGAGACGCCGAGGCTGTAGTAGTTATGACAAAGGACAGCGACTTTCTCGTGCTGCTGGATCGACTGGGCCCGCCGCCCCAAATCTTGTGGATCACCTGCGGGAATACATCCAATGCCCACCTTAAGGAAATTCTGAAAGGTAGTTTGCCAAGAGCGCTTGATTTGTTGCGACAGGGTGAGCGGCTCGTCGAGATCAGTGATGCTCTTTAATCTCGTCAACGCCGATAACGTGGGAACGGAAGGCCATTTCGCCACCATGGGTCACTGCGCCTCCCGCGCCGCCAAAGAGAAGGGCTTGGGCAAAGAAATCCCTGCTGATTGGTTTTTGCAGGATATTAAGCCGTAAAAAATAGAGTACACTGTCCCCAGAAATCCACCAAGGCGTTATAGCTAGAGACGAGATCCAGAAAAGGGGCAAAGGGTGCTTACATGAAGAAATTGTGGGAGTGGATAGGGAGGAATTCAGCGGCCCTTGCGGGGCTTGCTACAATTCTAAGTTTAGTGGTTGGTTTGATGGCGGTTCCCCGATGGTTCAAGCCCGATCTGGTCCTACAAATCAATGCGGATGCGAATACAACGCCACCTGACCTTAAGAAGTGGATGCACGATGTTGCTGACAATTTAGCCAAATTGGCAAGCTCCTTAGAAGCGAGAAATGAGTCGGAAAAAAGACTGCAAGAGTTTGCTAAATCACCCATTACTACTAGGTTGCGAGGCCTTCAGTATTCATTGCCATTTCAGGGTATCCATAGGTTTCGGATCGACATTCGAAACCAGACGGACCATGCTATTTCGGGTGTTCGGGTTCGGATCGACGGAATAGCGGAAATTTGGGATATCCAAGTTGAAGGAAGCTTCCTCACGAACCAGGAAACTCGAAGCTTTGTGGAGCGGATGGAACGCAGCCAACGTGGGATTACAGATGCTGATGTGATGGCGTTTGCCGACGAGGTGAAAAACGCATGGAGTCGCCAGGAGCAAGTAGCGAGTGGCGGAGGGACTATAGTTTTGCCTGAGCTTCCCGCGCTTCCGCCAAATAGCAACTTTGGACTGATCATATATGGCCTCACTTTTTTAAGGCCGGAGTTCACGAGGGCTGATATATCTGCGCCAGGAGTTAGTACGAAAGTAGAAAGGATTGTGAAGATTGAAGAGACGTGGCTACTTCCCTTCTACCGGAATCCTGGCGGATTCACAATTGTCCTTTTGGTTCTTGTCCTTAGTGTGGTAGGGGGGATTGGTGCGGGCGTGTATGGCTTAGTGAAGGTCTTTAAATTGATCACAGGGGGGCGTGCGTCGAGCGTCTAGAGGGGATGAAGAAAACGTGAATCTTGTTTATAAGGGTCAATGATAGGAACTTGCTTTTTGAGTGTGGCCATTGAAAACTCACGACTCTGGGTTGTGCCACCATGAATGGCGAGCACCTTCACGCAACAGCTCGCAGCCGTTTTCTCGAAGGTGGCGCAGCAGATCGCCACGCTTCATGGAACAATGGGTTCTTCGTCAAAGCCTTCCCCGGCGGCGTCAAACGCGTCTCGCCGATTCAGCTCCAGGGCTTCCCGTAGGGTCACTTGCAAAGTTTCAAGCAACCGCTCTTTTGATGCCTCCTGACAGTTGACACCGGGAATCTCCTCGATCCAGCCAATCCACCAATCTCCGGACTTTTTGATCACGGATGTGTAAGTGTCTTTCATCTTATCATCTCCTTAGCTCCTACGAGCATACCACCTCTGGCCACACCTCAGCAATTGTGGTGACCTCCTAACCACCGGAGGTCTTTGAGAGAATAAAGATCCGCGACTACCTCGAATGACGGTTACTTCGGCGGAAGGTCCGAAACAAGGGTCCCTCTCGTTCCCCAATCCTCCTTATCCACATCGTGAAAAAGGATATGGAGCGCTTCGGGAGCTATGTTGGCGACCTCTTGAAAGTCCTTACTGATCCTTTTCACCAACTCCTTCTTCACTTCCTTTGACTTTCCCTTATACAGATAGACTTGCACGACTGGCATGTTTTCCTCCTTCTCCTTTCGGGTTGTTTACTCGTTACTGGCTCACTGGTTACTCGATTAACGAATAACGAATACACGAATCACGCTGCTTGCCGCGTTCTAGTCGGCTTTCCTTCCGGCTAAACTGATGGCCCGCCAAACCCGCTCCGGCGTCAGCGGCAGTTCGCCGATTCTGACTCCCAATGGCTCAAGGGCATTCTCCACGGCGTTGGCAAGCGCCGCCGGAGCCGGAATCGCACCTCCTTCCCCGACACCTTTCATCCCGAGAGGGGTATAAGGCGAGGGCGACTCCAGATGGTCGGTCTTAAAATCGGGAATCTCCACGGCGGTGGGCTTAAGATAATCTACAAAGGTCGTCGTGAGCAGCTGCCCCTGTTCATCGTAAATAAACTCCTCATACAATGCCGCGCCGATTCCGTGAGCCGTGGCGCCATGGACCAGCCCTTCGACAATGACCGGATTGAGTACAGTGCCGCAATCGTGCACGATGGCATATTTTAAAATCGCAACCTTGCCGGTCTCGATGTCCACTTCGACGACAGCCGCATGGCCCGCATTGCTGACAAAGAGCTGGCCCCGGACCCGGCGCTGCTCATCCGGAAGATCCGCCAGCGCGGCGCGGTAGTAACAGCGCCCTTCCAATCCCGGCTCCATTTCAGGCGGAAGCGCGAGCAGGTCTCGATACGCAACCTGGGCAAGCTCCTGGATCGTTTTGCGGATTTGCGGCTCCTTCTTAGAGCGGACCGCCCCATCCGCCAACTCCAATTCTTCCGGCGCTCTCTTGAGAAGATGGGCGGCTAAGCTGAGAAGCTTCTCTCTGACCTTTTTGGCGGCTCCCTGAATGGCGCCGACATCGGTGCCGGCGAACTTGTTTGAGTAATTGCCGGTGGTGTAGAGCCAGGGGCTCACGAGAGAGTCGAAGTAGGGAGAGACCTGGACGTCTTCGAAGCCGACTCCCAACTCATCGGCGACGATCTGGGCGGCGGCGGTCTGGTGACCTTGACCGCTGCCGACGTCTCCCAGGACGACCTGGATGCTCCCATCGCTCTCCACCCGCACCATAGCTGCTTCGGCGGCGCCCGACGCGGTTCGCTTGCCTGTCGTTAGGATGTAGGAGGACTGATTCGAGGTGCTGGGTTCGATCGCCAGGGCGAGACCCAACCCGAGCCAGCGTCCCTCCGAGCGGGCCTTCTTTTGCTCTTCGTGAAAGGATTCGTAGTCAATAAGCGAAAGCAACTTATTAAGGGTTTCCGGGAAGTTGCCGCTGTCGATGAGCTCTCCGGTCGGGGTTGTGTACGGCATCATTTCCGGCGGAACCAGATTCTGCCGCCTGAGCTCGATGCGGTCCCTGCCCAGCCGGCGGGCGACGCCGTCCAGCATCCTTTCTAGCGCGAGGCACATGAAGGGCTTGCCAATCCCTCGGTTCGCCCCCGAGGGACATTTGTTCGTCATCACCGAGTAGCCCTCGAACCGGACGGCGCGGATCTCATAGCAATTCGTCACATTGCCCAGCTTGAGCAGAGAATGGACCGTCGGGTTGAGGACGTTTAGCCCTTCATCGGCGATGTCCCGCACCTTGATACCGAGCAATCGCCCGTCGTCTGCTATAGCAAGCTCCAGATCCATGACACCGTTGCACGCATGGACGAGCCCCATGAGATTCTCTCTGCGGTCTTCGATAAACTGAACCGGCCGTCCGCTGAGTTTCGACAGCAGCGCCGCCAGGACCAGATAGGGAGGCTTGCGCTTGTTGCCGAAGCCGCCGCCGATATCGGCTGTGAGAAGACGAATTTGCGTGATGGAGAGGCCGAGAGAATGGGCCAGGATCGGCATCGCCTGTCCCGGCCGCTGATCGTTGCTCCAGAGAGTCAGGTAGGGGCGCGAGCTATCATAGCTAGCGATGCAGCCGAAGGTCTCCAGCGGGGTCGAGGAATAGCGATGGATGAGAAATCTCTCGCTCAAGACGTGAGCGGCCCGGCTGAAGACGCCGTCGACATCGCCATAGGTAAAACAGTCGTGCCAGAGGATGTTGGTCCCCAACGGCTCAAAGAGCAGAGGCGCGTCGGGCTTCATCGACGCCTCAGGATCCACGACCGCAAGCAGGGGCTCGTACTCGACGTGGATTTTTTCGAGCGCGTCCTCGGCGACATAGCGGCTCACGGCTGCTACGGCGACCACCGGCTCCCCGACGTAGCGAACCTTCTCGTAGGCCAGGCAATAGTAGGGGGTTTCCACCGGAAGGGGAATCAAAGGACGAAGAGGCTTGGACAGAGCCCTGGCCTGCTCTCCGGTAAGAGCGCAAACGACTCCCGGGATTTTCAGCGCCTCGGTAACATCGATGGAAACGATACGGGCATGAGCATGGATGCTGCGCAGGATCGCCGCATGCAGCATCTTCGGCAAGCTGATATTGGGCAGATAAAGGCCGCGGCCCGTGACGAACCGCCGGTCCTCGCGCGGATGAATCGCCTGCCCTTTCCACTGCGCGCCGGTCATGGTTTTTCCGGGATTTGAATTATCTCCGCCGCCGCGCTCACGGCGCGAACGATATTGACGTATCCGGTGCACATGCAGAGATTTCCCGATAGCGCTTCGCGGATCTGCATCTCAGTCGGATGAGGGCAGCGCTTAAGGAGGTCCACCGCCGCCAGCACCATCCCGGGAGTGCAGAAACCGCACTGCAGGGCGTGGTGGTCGAGAAAGGCCTGTTGAATCGGATGGAGCTTTTCTCCCTTTGCCAGACCTTCGATGGTGGTGATTTTGGCGCCATCGGCCTGAACCGCCAGGAGAATGCAGGAGCGAACGACGGCCCCATCCAAAAGCACGGAGCAGGCGCCGCACACGCCATGCTCGCAGCCCAGGTTCACCCCGGTAAAGCCGAGCTCCTCCCTGAGAAAATCAGCCAGGGTTTTGCGCGGCTCCACCTCGCCTTCGAAGCGGACGCCATTGACATCGAGGGAAACCTTCACCAGCTCCGGTGCCTTCATCTTTTCCTCCAGCGCTCAATGGCGGATTCCAGCCCGCGCCGCACCAGGACTCCGGTCAGGTGGCTGAGGTAGTCCGAGTTTTCTCCGCCGGCTCCGCTGGATTGAATCTCCGCTGCGGCGCGCCGCTCGGCCTCCCTTAAGAAGTCAGCCAGAGAATTTCCCGGCATGCCGAGGGCAAGTTCATCCTGGATCAGCTGCTCCACGCTCGCGACTCGAAGGGGTCTCTCCACACTGCCGCCGACAACCACACGGGCCGATGTGCAACGGTCGCCGGCGCCAGCGGCGAAAAGGAGGATGCTCGCTTCCGACAGCGCAAAGTCACCATGCCGGCGGGCGAATTCCAGAAAGCTCCAGCCTGCGGGGCGTCTGTCCAGGGGAATTCGCACCTCCTTGAGAATCTCTTGATGCAATAACGCGGTCGCATAAAAGCCGGTGAAGAAGTTCTCAGCGCGGATCACTCTTTCGCCATTGGGAGATGCCGCGACCATACAGGCATCCAATGCGGTGAGCACACAGGGCAACTCCGCGGCGGGATCGGCATGGGCCAGGCTGCCTCCTAGGGTTCCTCTGTTGCGGATGGCCGGGTGGCCGATTTGGGGAATGGCTTCCGCAAGCAGCGGAAGCTCTTCGGCCAGTAGCGGCGAAAATTCCATTTCTCTGTGGCGGGTGAGAGCGCCGATGGCGATCTCCTTGCCTTCACTGCGGATGTAGGAGAGGCCCGGGATCGGGTTTAGATCTATGAGCGCCTCCGGCCGGGCCAATCTTAAATTCAGCAAGGGGATCAAACTCTGTCCTCCCGCCAGAAGTTTTCCGTCGGCAGCGGGGCCGCTCAGAAGATCCATAGCCTCCTGTAAAGATCGGGCGCGATAGTAGCGAAATGGGCTCGGTTTCATGGCGCACTATTAGCTTCTGGACTTGATGTGAAATAAACGCAGGGCGTTGCCGCTGAGAATCTGGTCTTTCTCCACGGCGGAAATTTCCGCCTCCAAGACGATGCGGGTCGGATGGGGATCTCCGATCCCGAAAGGGCAGTCGCTTCCCAGTAAAACGTGATCCGCTCCGGCTTCAGAAATCAAAAACTCCAGGATTTTTGGCTTGAAGAGAATGGTGTCATAGTAAAACCAGGCAAGGGCTTCACGCGCCATCCGCCGGGTCGCTTTTTTGATATCATCACGGATTGCCCGGCCGCGCTCGAGCCGGCCCGCCTGATAGGGGAAAAAGCCGCCGCCGTGACAGAGGACGATCTTTAAGTCGGGAAATTGATCGATCACCCCGCCGCAATAGAGCGAAGCCGCCGCCAGAGTCGTCTCGGCAGTCAAGCCCACGATGTGGGTGAGGAAGTAGGAGCCTAGACGCTCGACGCCGAGCGGGAAAAAGGGATGGATAATGATCGGCGTCTTAAGCTTCTCCGCCATGCGCCAAAAAGGGCGCAGCAAGGGATCATCGAGATTCTTGCCGTTCACGTGAGTTCCGATAGTCACGCCCGGCAAGCCGCATTCTTGCACGGCGAATTCGAGCTCTTCAGCCGCCCTCTCCCCGGACTGTAAAGGAACCGTCGCGATTCCAGTGAAACGGCGCTCCGGCTTTTGCTGCTTCAACTCCTCCGCCATACAGCGGTTGAGCAGCCGGCTCCAGCGGCAGCCCTGTTCCACCGGCAGGTTGTAACCGACAATATCGAGCCAGGTCGATAGGACCTGGTGGCGGAGATTTTGTTCCTTGAGTTTGTTTTCGCGATCCTCCAAGTCCAGAAGCTCCTTGATGATAGGACGGCCGGGCGCGGTTCCTTGACCGAGCCTGAGCTGGGGACCTTCAGCGCCCCATTCCGCTATCTCAACACCGCAGCCCGATCCGTCTTGCCTGACCCGCTGCATGACACTGGAAGGGATATGATGCGCATGGATGTCAATGGCCATTCCGCCGTCTCCTTTTTCCCGATAGCTTCAGATTCTCGCGTTTCATCAGAGACCGTGGCGGCCCAGAAACGATTCCACCACCTGAGTGAAGCCTTCGTACTCCGTCATGGGAAAATGGCCCACTCCGGGTAAGACCGCTAATTCCGCACCGGGTATGGCCTTGCAGGTTTGCTCGACAAGCTCGTGGCTGATTGCCGAATCGTCCGCGCCCCGCACGAGAAGAGTCGGGACACTGATGCGCGATACCATCCGAGTCAGGTCGTGGCGGTTCCAGGCAAGGAGATCGTGGATCATGATTTTCGGATCCCCTCTCCTCCTTAGCCACTGAATTTCATGGACTCTCTCTAAAGGAGTCCCTCGTCCACACGCGGCTGCCGTGCGGTAAAAGGTGAACTCATGAAAACCGGGAATCCCCGCGTCTTCGCGGCCCCGTTCCAGGAAATCCTCCGGAAACGTTTGGTTGCGCATACCCGCCTCACAGCAGACGATGGCGGCCCAATCTTGCGGATGGTGCGCTGCCATGTCAAGGACGATATCTCCACCGATGGAGCAACCCGTCAAAACGGGCCGGGAGAGATTCAACGCTTTCGCCAGTTGCCATAAAATTTCCCCGTACTCATGGATCGACTCGATGGGCTTCCATTGGCGGAGGAGGGATTTTCCGTGTCCTGGAAGATCGGGCGCCAGCACCCGGTAGCCTAAGCGCCCGAAATAAGGCAGAAAGAAACGCCATTCGAGGCTGCTCATGCCGGCCGTATGAACGCACAGAATAGTACCGCGATGACCCGCCCCGATTTCATCCAGATAGATACGATGACCATCAACGGTCAGGTATCTTCCATGAATCTCAAGGGCTTTGTCTGAGGGACGACCCGGACCGCTCATCCTATGTTTTTCCCTATCTTGGGGTCTCGAAACAAAGCGCGCATGCCATCGACAAGCACGATGACCGTCTTTGTGAGTCTCATGAACTCCAGTAAGTTCCCCTCCACCACGACCTTTCGTGCTCCCGTGTAGGAAAGGATCTCATTGCGATCTTCTTGAAGAAGGGCGCGCCAGCTCTCTTCGGAGGCTTTCAATGCAAAGGTGAAACCGAGAGGAGTTGGGTGGGGTTTGTGGTCGATGACTCGCCCGTCATAAATCTTAAGCCAGAGGATCTCATCTCCCATCCCCAAGAGGAGCGAGCCGTCAAACCATCGAGCTCCGCTCTGAAAGTCGGATGAGCCGTTGAGTCGTTCCTTAAGGTGGTTTTCCCATCCCGGCTTAAAAAGCGAACCCATCCTGCTGACCTCGTCTAGGCTTTAGGGCGCCCCTCCCTATGATGAGCACACCGCGCACCTTTGTGATTACCTAGAATCGGACAAAACCGCAAACGTTTTTTGAGAGGAGGTGTTTGGAAGGGGTTGCGGAAGGCTATCCTTTCGGCCAAGGGCGGATCTCCGAGTCTGCGCGAAGTTTTTTTGGATTGTAAACCTCTTGGTGGACGAAGTCGGAAGTGTTTCTTCTCGGCTTGGCCTTGGGCCAGCTCTGCGCATGGCCGATAGGAACGATCCAGAGAAGGCGAAGGGGCTGGGGTACTTGAAAGAGCTCTCTCAGTTCCGGCTCTACCTCCTGGCGCACGGAGACCCAAACCGTTCCCAAACCCATGCTCGCCGCCATCAGCATCATGTGCTCCACCGCATTGGCAACGCTCGCGTGAAATAGTTTCTCCCGGTCTCCCGGCTGCCTGGTAGTGAGATAGACCTGCATGGTCCGGGGATCACCGCAGACTAAAGCCAAAGCGCTCACGTCTCCCACGTAATCTTTCTTGAGTCCTTTATAGTGGACCGGGTCCTCCTTCTTGCGCTGCTTCCACTCGTTGTCGTAGATCTGCCGCACCCGCCTCATCTTTGCGCGGTCGCGGGTCACGACCAGCTCCCACGGCTGGGTATTCGCGCCAGAGGGGGCCCAGCGGGCCGCCTCGAGAATCAATTCCAACTGTTTGTCGGTAACTTTTCCGCTCTTGTAGACCCTGACGCTGCGCCGCTTGCGAATGGTTTCTAGTAACTCTTTGCTGTTCATCGGATGTTTTCCCGAAAGATCGAAGCCATTCAGTTAAGCAGGCGCTTGTTCGCAGTTAAAACAACAACGTCCTTGCCTTTGAAATCACCGTCATCCGTTACAAGCTTGAACCCCTTGCTTTTGCACAAGTCGGCGAGCACCAGGTCGTTAAAGTCTGCATTCCCTTGTCCGTACTCTGTCACCAGAGACTCTATATCCAACGTACCAAAGCCGCTTTCCACACGGGCACAGTTTGCCAGCAGCTTCCTGACATCGGCGGCGATATCTCTAGCAATTGCTTTGAAGGTTGAACTCTTGCGAAATTGCTTGAAATCACGGGGCACCCCAGGACGGCCTCGTAAAATATTGTATTTCAGACGGGCGTAGGCATTGACAAACTCTGAGATAATCAACACATCGACATAAATACGACTTTGGGCGGCCAAAATCCTGGCTAGGGCACCCGAATAAACAGCGGCTTTTGGGTCGCCAGGGCGATGTGGTCCGTGAACAAAAAACCACACGTTTGCGTCCACCAATAACTCGTCTGTAGCTTTAAAGGCGTAATTACCAATCTCCTCAGCGCTTTTTGTCATTGTGTCCATCCCCAATGACTTCATCAACTGCGTTGTTAAAACGCTTGGGATCCTTGAAGTATTGCTTGGCTGTCTCAACTACACGTTTGAGTAGCGCAAGATCATCCGGCTCGATGTCTTTTACCTTAAGTTTCGACCGTATCTCGTTTTCGGTAAATGACCCGTATAGTTGACCGATAGCAGCGTTCAGAAATGCCGACGTCAGGCTGGAGACGTTGAGAAAAGAAACGGTCACGTTGCTGCCTTCTTTAAGGGCGGCTGCGATGCGATCATGTACCCTTTGACCATCATCCGACGCTACACAAAGGGGGCTCCCCACGACCTCAAATACGGACAAGGTTAGGTTCTTTTTCATAGGACGTTCATCCTTTATCTTCTCTTAAAAAATATCCGTCTCTGATAATTCCGAAGAGAGCTTATATGACCGTTTGTCCGCAGTGTCTATTTCTATACTCACCACGGTTCCTGGATATGGGAGCCGCATCTGAGCAGTATGTACTTTCCCTGCCTCTAAGCTCCAATATCCGGTGTCCGAAACAATTTGGATGCGGCCACCGTTTAACGTAATAAACTCTCGCAGCAACTTCAACCCCAGTCCGCCAGGGATTTGGCCGCGCTTCGTAGTGTTCTGGCCATCGGTTGCCCAGGCAATGGCTAGGTCGGCTCGCAGATCGAGCCCGGCGTTTTCCAGGACGTTCTGTCGTATGCCAATGCCGAGATCTGCCACTGAGAAATCCAGCCGGTGTCGGTTCGGGAAGTACTGTCCACAACTGAAGATGCCCAGCTTTGTCTGCGAGTGAATCACGGCGTTGCTGAAGATCTCGAAGACGCTTTCCCGAAACTTTTTCAGCAACCCGATTGACATCCTAGGCATCTCGTAACGACGTACAAACTCGTCTTCAATATAGCCTGCAAAATAGCGGTCGTCTTTCACATCGAAACGCTTGTAGGGAATCGTGGTGCCCCAGGTGTCAGGCAATTCTTCACGACCATAATTGCTCAAAAATCCGTTCTTGGAAAGAATTTTCGCTACTCGCTTTGGGATGTTTGTCAACCGGATGTTATTCGGATCGTCTCCGAGACGATAGAGTATGGCACCGAGCGCCGCACACATGTCAGCATCAAACCAGTCGGTAGCAGTCATGTCGATCTCAACGTCGTCAAGAAAACACTCCTTCGTCTTCGTGTGAAGGCGAACCAGAGCTTCGAATCCTATCTGTTCGTGCCTAATTGCAGGTAAGCTGACTTTCACTGCGTCACACTATAACTTTCTTGTATTGCTTCCAAGCGTCCCGCGACTAAGACTCTACGATTTTGGAAACCCAACCTCTGCACAAGCGAAACAGTATCAACAGCTTTCCGATTGGCTTTCGTTCCTGCAGGTCCTCTTCGATAATAGCGGTTTCTTAGCGCGCGAGGCCTGGCTCTATTTGGATTTTATGCTCATTTCTCTAAGCTACAACGATCGAAGATATCTCTTACAAATATCAAGCTGGCGGCGGTAGTTTTTTGAGAAGCTCGGTCTGTACGTATTTTGGATTTCCAAACCATTCGTTGCTCCAAATGCGGTGAATTCTCCAACCCTTTTTTACGAGGATTTCCTGCCGCCAGATGTCATTCAAGCGCGCCCGCCATCCACTGTGATAACGCCTTCCGTCACATTCGATACCACAAATATACCGTCCATCATCCTTATTGTGTTTAAGGCCGATATCAATTCTAAAACCACCTACCCCCACCTGATAATCTACATGAAACCCTTTGCTTTCTAAAAACTCGCCTACCTCCGCCTCGAAAGGTGATTCTGGCATCGCTCCAACGTCAGGAATAATCTTCCGCGTATCATCCCGTAAGCTATTCAAAATTTGATCAGCCTGTTCGCGATCCTTCCTGTCAATTGCTCGTGCGTAACACATGTATTTCCAGAAATAGTAATTTTCGCTAGTTTCGCGATCTTCCTCATTGGATATTCGGTCAATGTTCAATGATGATATAATGATTATGCCGCGTTTGGCGCGAGTGACTGCGACATTGAGTCGCCTTCTGCCTTTTTCCCTTTTGGAGATTGGACCGAAATTGCGATAACGGAGCCCGTCATAGGTGGTTGAAAAAATAATTATATCTCTCTCGTCGCCCTGTACGTGCTCAACGCTTCGGATAAAAAACCCGACATCCTCACCTTCGCTCGATAACCGATTACGTTCTCTTTCCAATTTCGTCATGAAACCGCTATCTTGTTGCACTTCCTCAATTAGTAAATCTTCTATTGCGTCTCTTTGTCTGACGTTGAAAGTAATCACTCCAACAGTAGGCGGATTGCTGGATTGCCAAATTTCCCTTAATTGTCTAATCACCTCAATGACTTCAATTTTGTTAACGCCATCTGCGAATTTACCCCGCAATTCCTTTAGGACAATAGGCGAATGAAGAAAAGAAGGGAGCTTTGTGTTCCCTGTCGGTATAAGAAGTTCTCCGTCATAAAAAGCAGCGTTCGAGAAATCAATTAATTCCTGGCACTCCGAGCGATAATGAACTAGTAAGCGTTTCTTGTTAGGGCTACCGGCCTGCACTGAATATTCAGCTGCATCTAGAAGACAATATTCTCCCTCAGCAGCAATCAAACGATTTTTATCGGCGGTATATGATTCCTCATCTTCATCGTCGGTGTCCTCATAAAGATCCCAATCAACTGCGCCAGCAAGAAAAAAATCGCTTGGAGGCATTTGCTTTCCATCTCCAGATATAACTGCTGCCTTAGCACGATAGAGAATCGGAATAGCATCGGCCATGAACATTTGTGAAGCTTCATCAACGATTACTAAATCGTATAGACCCGGCTTTAATTCAAGTATAGAACTTGCAGCCTCAGGGTTTGTAAGGAGCACTGGACGAAGATTATGCAGCTCAACAAACCCGTTTTGGTAGAGTCTGCGTAGAGGAGTGCGGTGTCGGCTTCCAGCCCGTCTTAACATCAGGAGACCTTGGCTTTCGAGTTGGTTACGAGGGGCAACGCGTGCGGCGAATTGAGACAGGAGACCTAATTGATCCGCTCGCCGCTTTTTATCCAGCAGCTCTCCGAGAGATTTTCTTAATTTCTCAATTTGAAGCGCTACCGCAAAAGCAGTCTCGTGCTTCTTTTCAATCTCGTTCAACCAATATTGAGCAACCGACGCCTCAACGATATAAGGCCACTGTTCGGTATTCTCGTGAAATGTATGAAGCCAGCACAATAAGATATCTTCTTCAAGCTGCTTATTAATATGGGCAATATCACCAAGCCACCCAGTGTTATCAAGATAGTTCTTAAAATGTGGAACTACTTGATCGGATTGTCTAGTAATATCGACTAGAGCTACAATATCCTCGCCGGGTAAATATTTTTGTAAGAGCCGAGCGGTACGTGCAATCTTACAAAATCTCCTCTGTTCGTCCCGCAAATCACTTGGCAAAAAGGAAAGATAAGCTTCCGATGACCAGGCATGCTCCGCAAGCCATGCAGACTCTTCTTTATGGACCAGTCGAGGGGTTTCGGAATTTATTTCATTTCCGACTTCTATGATCTCGGATAGCCAGCTATTAAGCTCCAAAATATCGGATGCCTGAATGTTCTCTTTCCTAAGCCTCCTCCAGGGATTGCTCCCATAGTTGCACCGGTTGTATATACTGGAAAATTCCGTAATAGCCTTTTTTCTTTCTTGCAGTTCCTCGCCATTGTCGATCTCAAGGATGTCTTTACACTTATTGTAAAAAGCGCGCAGGTCTCGGTGAAGGTCGTACCCCTGGTTCGTCAATCGGTTCAGCTTAGCAAGCAAGTCCCCATAGCGGTCTCTTGACCCGTTATAGGTATCATTAAGGGCAGTGGTGTAGTCATCAATTTGTTTTTCAACAGACACGAGATCGTGGCTGATGTTTTGACGGTAGATACCTGCCGATCCAGGATAAATATCCTTGTCAATATTTTTAATGGCCTTGATAACACGGGCTCGGTCTTTGATCGGATCATCTATCAATTCGACTAACTCTCCCAAGCCTACGCCATTCAACCGTTTCTGAACGACATCCAATGCTGCTCGTTTCTGGCAAACGACTAAGACTCTCTTCCTGTCTTTGAGGGCGTCTGCTATTAAATTCACTATGGTTTGTGATTTCCCCGTACCAGGAGGCCCTTGTAGGATCAATAATCGAGACTCACGGGACTGCCATATTAACGACTCCTGACTTTTATCACTATGTGTTACTAACCATTTGTTTGTGTCCTCAGGCTCAACTGTTTCCTTATCTCCTTCGGATTCACGCGGGAACAGGAAGTATTTTAGCAATCCGCAATTCTCCGGGTCATTTTTTAGCAGCCTTTCGAGTTTATCCAAATCATCGAGAAGGGCCTGCCCCTTGAAGGACCCGTGCCCTATGACTGCGCTGCCAAGCACCGAAGGTTGCTTGTTTTCCTTAATCCAATACTCAAAAAGTTTTTTTTCAGGGAGTGGCTCCACGTTCTTAACCATGAAAGTTTTGTTGCACCCATGCCACGGTTGGAGTATTTGCGCGGTTACACTTTGTAGATTTCCTAAATTGATTTCTTCTTCTCCGTCATCCCAATTTAGTTTTATCCCCTTTTCATGAAACAACCAGGCCTGAAAAATCCGGTTAAACCGTGCATCCACCGGTTCGAGCTCTTCGTCTTTTAGCCTTTCAAAAGTCACCTGGTTACTAGACACAGAGAGATTGGTTGACCATAAAAAAAGCGGTGCCACGAGAAACTTGCCCGCCTCAGTAGGTGTAAAGATAAGAGGATAACCTATGTAAAGGCTGTGTTGCCCCGTAGCATGCCTATATTCATCTGCTTGCTGCCAGATTTTCCGGCATTTGGCACTTGCAGATCGGCTAACGTTTAAAATTGACGCAGGGTTTGGATCTACGGCGAGTAAAGATTCCAGCATTCCCTCAGCTGTAGTACTAGAGTTGGCTTTTGATCTCGGCGTATTCATCAAAGTCGGTATGTTTGGTGTTATGCCTCTAAACAACACGCAAATATCTTCCCTGTATGCCCCTGGTAAGAATCTTAGCATTGGGCTATGGCTAATTAGCCGCTGGATGAGATGCCGTCTTTGATCCTTCAAAATATCCAGTGGATCAGCCATAGATTCACTTACTAAAAACGATGAACATCGCTATTAGAATAATGATGATCTGGAAAACACTACCTAATAGAATCCAGTTTAGTTTATTGTCCGTCCAACGCAGTCCGGATTGATGCGCCTCGCTCAGTCCGTCTACTTTTGTCTCTACCAGTTCTTGAAGCTGTATGGCGCTTTGCCGCAACGTTTGCTTTAGATCCTCATTCGATGATTTCAGCAGCGTTCCTGTGCTGTTGGCTACGTTTTCCAGTTGGTACCGGAATTTCTCACATTCCTCCTGGAGGGTTTGCGTTAAGCTGCCAATTCTTATCCCTAGATCGTCTCTTGCTTTTAGTAAATCTTCCGATGTGCTGTATCGAAGCTTCTCGAATTCGTCCTGAAGGGGTTTGGCTAAGCTGCTGATTTCCGCCGATGTCCTTTCAGCTCTGTCTCGCAGCTGTTCTAGATTGCCACGGTGAGAACGGTTATATTCGAGCAGAACCCATAGCAAACCTGGCAAAATATCATGATCGCCATGAGTTCCATCACGTAACCTTTGAACAGCGGAGTCTAGTTTTTCGTTTAATTTGACGATTATATCGTCCATATTTTCTTCTCCCGACCGCTGTAAAAATAAGTCTGACCTATCTGATCTAGTGGTAGGTTTGAGGATTATTCTTTATCATTATTACGACCCTGTAATAAAGTAGCATCCTTTCAGGTAGTGTCTTAAATCTTGCCCGCGTGGTTGCTCGGGATGGATTGTCTAAATCCTCTATTCCCATAAATTTCCTGCGATTTTACGCGAGAAAGGGGTATTCTGACAAGACTTTTCTGAAGAAAGATGGAGGAAGAATATTCCTTCGGCCAAGCGGGGATGTTGGACTCTTTCAGGCAAAAAAAAGAGGCTCCTTGGGGGGAGCCTCTTTTTAATCAGCGAAACCAATAGACGAACTCTAGGCCCCGTCTTCCGGCCGGAGAGGAATAACGCCGGGAAGGATCCACTTCTCCCACATCTCATCCGTCTTCTTCTGGAAGTAGTCGGTGTCCTCATCGGTGAAATGGGCGAAGCGGCCCTGTCTCAGGAGATAGTCTCGCACCGGTTTCCTCTTGAGTCTGCCTTCCACTATCTTTTTGGTCTTGCCATAAAACTTGAGCTTCATATCCTCGACTTCGTAGAGCGGGAAGATGCCGGCTTCAATCGCCAGCTCCCCTAGCTCATGGGAGTACATCGGATCATAATCCCAGCCCTTTGGGCAGGGATCGAAGGAATGGATGAAGGTGGGGCCGCCGATAGAGAGTGCCTTTCTGACCTTGTTCATCATGTCCAGCGCGTAGGAGGCGCAGACCGTTGCCACGTAGCGGCACCCCGGGTGGCCTGCGGCCAACATGCCGGCCACGTTCTTTTTCCATCGCGTATGCATAATCCTGTACTTCTTACCCGGAGGGCTGAAAGTGGTGTTAGCGCCCCAGGGTGAAGCGCCGGAGACCTGGATGTCGGTGTTGGCGTAAGACTCGTTATCGTAGCAGAGGATTAAGAGGTTGTACTGCGGATGCATCAGGGTCGCCGAGATCGCCGAGAGTCCCATGTCCACTCCGCCCCCGTCGCCGCAGAAGGCGATGACGTTGATTGGCTCTTTCTTCATCTTGCCCTTGCGCATGAGCACCTTTAAACCAGCCGCTGTGCCAAGTGCGGCCGATCCCGAAGAGCCCAACTGGGTATGCATCCAGGGGACCACCCACGGCGTGGTGTAATAAGTCGTATTAGCCACGTACATGCAGCCCGTGCTGCCGAGGACGATGGTCCTGGGGCCGGCGGCCTTGACCATGAGCTTCATCACCAGCGCCGACTCGCACCCCTGGCAGGTCCTGTGCCCGGAAGTGAAGTACTCCTCTACGGTAACTTTTTTGACCCCCTTAAAGGCATCGAGCTTCTGTATCTCTAACGCATTTGCTTGTGCAGTCATAGTTTTTCTCCTATTCTCTTACGCCAATCCAGGCTACCTGTTTCTCTAATTTGCCGCTTTTCACGGATTTCAAAAGTGTCTCGCTCATTTCCGTAACCCCCTCGATGGTGACTTCCCGTCCGCCGAGACCGCAGATGAAGCCGTGGAGCAGCGGACGGTTGGGGAGATCGTAAAGGGCCGAGCGAATCTCGGTATAAAGAACACCGCCGGAGTAGGGCGAGCCGAATGAATAGTCACGATCTATCACCCCTACGGCTTTAAATCTCTTCAGACTCTGTTGGATCTCCTCAGTCGGGAAGGGGCGGAACCATTTGAGCCGGACAAAGCCGACTTTCTTGCCCTGTTCTCTCAGCTTGCGCACCGTAACCTTGACCGGCATCGCCAGAGTACCCTGTCCGACCAGTACGACGTCGGCGTCATCGGTCATGTACTCTTCCAAAAAGGGAGAGTAGTTACGGCCGAAAATCCGGTTGAAGTCCTTGTAGGCCTCAGCGATGACCCCTCTGGCCCGCTTCATTGCCTCATCGTTCTGCTTGCGGATCTCGATCAGCCAGTCTTCGTTGACCTGAGGGGCAATCGTAATCGGGTTGTCCGGGTGGAGCAGCTTATTGCCGCGATTATATGGCTTAAGAAATTGATTGACCTTTTCTCTTGATGGGACTTTGACCAGATGCTGGGAGTGGGTGAGGAAGGCTCCATCCACGCTCACGGCGCACGGCAGAAAAACATGCGGGTCCTCCGCCACACGAAAGGCGATCAGGGCGTTGTCCATCGCTTCCTGGGCAGTCTCGACCCAGGTCAACATCCAGCCCAGATCACGAACAGCCAGGGCATCGTTGTGCTCGGTGCCGAAGGCGCCCGGGTCATCGAGCGCGCGGTTCCCGACCATCGCTACGACCGGCAGCCTCAACCCCGCAGTCACCGCCAGGGCCTCAAAGGCATAGAACCAACCCACGCCGCTGGAACCGGCAAAGACGCGCGCCCCAACGGCCGAGGCGTGCTTGACGATCTCAAACTGAGAGTGCTCACTCTCCGCCACGATATACTCGGCGTCGAGGTCGCCGTCTGCGATCATCTTAGACACCATCTGCATGACGGTATCGTAAGGACGGATCGGATAAGCCGTCACTACATCGATGTCGGCCAGGCGGCAGGCGTGGGCAATCGCCTCGCAGCCACTGATCAACATCTCCTGGTCATCGCTCTTGAGAGTCGGCGGCGCTTTTGCGGCGGCCGCTCCTGTTGCTTGTGCTGCCATAGTCTTTTTCTCCTTCTAGACCGTTGAAAAAGGCCCGTCTGCTTCGTTGCGCTCGATCGCCTCACTCCAACGTACTACTTGAGTACGCCTTCGCTCGTCGATTTGTCGCGCGCCTCGCATCTGGAACCTTTTTGACCGGTCTACAGCTCTATAGAAATGCTTTAGTCGATTTGCTCGATTTTTTCCCCTTCATACTGGCCGCGGTGGTGGAAGCCGTGGGAGCGTTCGGGCCGATGCTCAATCTTTTTCGCCAGCCAGCCGGCATAGCCGTTCTTATCTTTTGTCCACATCTCCCACTGGCTCTTGTTATCATCGAACTGGGTCTCATCCACCATTGTAACGCACTTATCCACGGGACAGACCGCCTCGCAGACCCCGCAGCCGCAGCACGCCTCCATGTTGGCGTCATAAAAGCCATCTGGAGTCACATCGAAGCAGGAATCCGGACACTGGAGCCAGCAGAGGGTGCATTTGGTGCATTTGGAAAAGTCCACTACCGGGCGCATCGTGCGGGTGGTGAACTTCTTGAAATAGGGATTGCGCTCCGGCCGGTAGCCCCCGTCATGACCTTCAAAGTGGCCTCCCAAAGGAATGGCCCGGACCACGAGTCCCTCTTCCATGCTCTTCCAGCCCGGCATGGTAAAGCTGAAGGGGATTTCCGGACTGCCTTCATCGGGCTTAACCTTTCTGATCTGCACCCTTTCGAAGGATTTTTCCGCCGAAGCGACTTTCAAATCGTCCTTCCACTCTTCGCGGATCGCCGCTTCGAGAGCGGGGGAGCCGAAGAGATGCGGCGCCACGCGGGGAAGCGCGCCCAGCATCCTCATGTCCGTGTGGTCATTCTTGTAAACCCAAAGTCCCGAGAAGCTCGCCTTCCCTTTGATAATGGCGAGATTGTAGGCAACGTCCTTTTTATGGATATGAGGAATCAGCTCTTCGGCGCTCTTTATGGAGGTTACAATCAGAGTGCCGTTTTCCTTGAGCAGCTTGTTGACCGGCTGGAGACCGTACCAGGCCCAGGACTCAACCCCTTTGCACAAGGCGTCGTCAACGACGATGGTAACATCCACTTCCGTAGGCTCATACTTGGCGATGCTCCCCTGAAGCTCCTCGTCGTTGGCCGCCACAATGGCAAACTGTTTGGCCGGGATGCCGTTTCTTTCCGGCGAATCTCCGTAGCGGCCAAAGGCGATCCCCACCTTCCCCTCCTTTCTTGCCGCCAGCACAATGCCACGGGTGATATGCTTGGCCATGGTCCTCTGAAAAATTCCTCGATAGATAACCTCGACGGCTGTGGTGCTCATGAAGTTCTCCTCTCTTCTAACTGGGTTTCGCTGCTTCTGATGGGGATTTCCTTGTTTTTGTCAGAAAAAACGTTTCCTTCGACCTGCTCGATGTGGCGCAGCATCGCCAGCCGGCTTTTTTCCTTATCATGCTGCTCTATGGCGGACAATATCCTGTAATGGGCCTCCAGCGACGCCTGGCTCCTGCCGGGGGTCTGGAGCGACTCCTCGCGGCTATGGCTCAGGATATCCATGAGACCGGAGACGAGCTTCTCGAGCGCCTGGTTTTGCGTCGCCCGCCCGATAACGAAATGAAACTCCGCGTCCTCTTCCACCCCGGTAGCTCCCCGATCGACCTCTTCTCTTTGCTTCTCTAGAATCCCTTTCATTCGCTCGATATCTCTTTTTGTCGCCCTCTCGGCGGCCAGCGCGGCGATGCGGGGCTCGATGAGCTTTCTCATCTCGAAAATGTCGGCCAGGGCACTCTTCTCTTCGATCAAAAGGGTGGCCAGGGGAGCGACGAGCGATTCTATGGGGAGATCGGCGACGAAAGTGCCGGTCCCGGTCCGGCTCACGACCAACCCTTGTGTCTCGAGGGCCCGTAGTGCCTCACGCACCGATGTCCGGCTCACTTTAAATGTCTCTGCCAGCTCCCTTTCCGATGGCAGTTGATCGCTGGCCTTTAATTTGCCCTCTCGGATCAGGTCATGGATTTGGCTAACCACTTCCTGGTAGATACGTGTTTTCTTTATGACTTTAAGCATAAATGGGTCTAGCTGTCTGCTGGTCGGACCAGTATCAAACTCAAAAAACCTTGTCAAGAGGCAAGCCCTTTGGGATTGCGAAGGGTTTTCTCTTCGGGTGGTTTGATGTGGCGGAATAGGTAGTAGAATGCACAATCGTTAATGAGCTGCAGGCTTCCCCCGATCACCAGCGGAACGCTGAGGGAGAGGCTTTGCATCATATAGGCTGAGATTGTCGGGCTGATGCCAAAGGGTACGACGCGCGCGAGGTTGGTAACCCCGGCCGCCGAGCCGCGCTCTTCCGATTTTACCATCGCCATCGTATAGGATTCTCGCAGGGGATTATCCATGTAGGCCACGAAGGAGCGAACAACTAATATAATGCCTGCGACGAAAAATGTCGGAGCGAAGGCTATGAGGATGTTCAGAACCGAGGCGATGGCGTGCGAAAAGACCATTGTCCTCACGACCCCGATACGGCGCGCAATGACCGGCGCGGCCAGGAAGGAAAGTGCGGCAAAGAAATAAGACAAAAAGAACATAACCCCCAGGGATTTCAGCTCGACGCCAAAGCGCAGAAAGAACCAATAGGAGACCAATGGCCCGATCAAGCCGGCGCCCAAATTATCGACGATCCCCAGCAGCGACAGTTTGGTAATGAAAGCGCCGGATTGCTTGGAGATCATCCGCTTCATTACGGCGGGACGATGCTCCTCGCCTATCGCCTGGTAAACAAAGATCAGGACGATAGCGAAGAGGGCGGTCAGGGCAAACAAAGGGCGGTATGAGGCAACCGGCGCCCATCCCCACTGCTCCTGGAGATGCTGCGGCACGCCGCTCGCCAGCGCGCCCAAGGAGCCCATGATCGAGCCGACAAAAGAGTTGATCGAGAAAATCAGGTTTCTGTTTTCCGGTTCGCACTTTTCAGCCAGGAGCGCCTGTTCCACCGGGTTGAAAGGACCGCCTCCTTGCCCCCCGCCTGCGGACCCTCCGGCCCCCACGTTCGCAATGACTACCGCCAAAAGGATGAAGAAGAGGTGGCTGAAGAAGATATAAATGGTGTTGGAGAGGATCGTCAAGATCGCCAGGAGGATGAGAATTTTTTTTCGCCCGTAGCGGTCCGACAGGAGACCCCATACGGCGGTGAGCAATGCCCCGCTGATGTAGGCTACGGAAAAGACCATACCGATGATGACGGTAGAGAATCCCAGCTGGTTCAGATAGATAGCGAAGACGACGTTCAAGTAGGAGAAAGCGAAGGCCCTCACCCCGCGCGAAACCATGATAAGCTTCGCATCCCGATGTAAATGGTCCAGCATCATTATTTTTTCTGCGCCCGGTATCTCTCGTATTCCAGATCCGGTGTAGAGGGGCGGATCAGATCTTCCAGCGACAAAACGCGTGACGTCATGATGGAGCGCGATGGTGGAAGTTTTTACCGCGGCATCATACCTAGTGACGTAAGAAAATCGACGACCAGGGCATCGAAGCCGGCCGGGTCCTCGATGCAGCAGGCGTGTCCCGTTTTGGGAAGGATTTTATGAATTGCCCCAGGTGTCAGTTCGGCTGTTTTGCGCCCGGCAGCCAGCGAGTTGTCGTATTCACCGTTGATGACCAGGGTGGGAACGCTTAACGAAGAAAGGCGCGCGGTCATGTCGGTGCCGCCGCGCGCGCGGAATATCTGCGCGATCGATTCCCCCGAGAGCCAGGGATCTCTCTCAACGAAGGTGTTGAGCAGATACCTTCCGAGTTTAGTTTTCGGAAACTCCGGGCTCACCAGCTCCTCCAGATGTTGGATATGGTATTTCTCGATGCCTATTTTCGTGTATCCGAGAATTCGCTCCTCGACGAAGCCCCCTCCGCCGCTGTTTCCGCCAACCAGGATCAGTGCCTTAAACATCTCAGGGTGGTCCAGGCCGAGCAGCAGGGCGATTCCCGAGCCGACGCTTACCCCCCCAAGAACCGCTTCCCGGATCCCTTCGTCCCGGCATACTCTCAGGATATCGTCTGCCATATCTTTGAGACTGAATCGGGTAGTAGGCTTATCGGACCGGCCATAGCCGCGGATGTCTATGGCGACGATTTTAAAGTGCGTTGAGAAATGGCTGATCTGGTACATCCAGAGATTATGGTCAAAGGGGTTCGCATGAACGAGCACAAAGGGAAATCCTTCTCCCGAGACTTCGTAATAGATCTTGATTCCGTTAGCTCTGCTATATGGCATAGTCTCTTTCTCAATTCTTTCCATACCCCCGGCTCTGCATCACTGTCAAGGAATCGAGGCATTTGGCGGCGATTTGCATGCCACCGGATTATCCGCTACCTTCTCGTTCGGCATGGAGAGCGTAACGGACGAAAAAACTGAAAGATCTTTGCCCCGATCGGTGGATAGCGCGGCAACTGTCGGCCGCGAACAGGTCGCCTTCGCTGCGCTTCGCCATCACGACTTCCGGTTGTATTTTGTCACCTCGATGCTGGCGATGATGGCGGACAACATCGAACATGTCATCAGTTACTGGGTAATGTTTGAGGTTTTTCACTCACCGGTCCTTGGGGGATTTGCGGTTGTCAGCCATTGGACGCCGTTTTTATTGTTTTCGGTTTACTTTGGCGCGCTGGCAGACCGGTTTGACTGCCGGCGCATCATCCAGATCTCGCAGCTCATGTTCATGGGGGTGTCGCTAACCTGGGGATTACTATTTCTTACCAACACCATTCAGATTTGGCACGCTGCGGTCTTGCTCGTTGTGCACGGAATGGCCGGGGTTCTTTGGGGACCGGCCGGCCAGCTCATAATCCATGAAATCGTCGGCGTGGAACACCTCCAAAGCGCGGTCAGGCTCAGCTCGACCTCGCGCCAATTAGGGATCCTGTTAGGACCTGCGGTAGGAGGCGCTCTCATGCTTCTGCTCGGCCCCTCCATCGGCCTTATCGTGAATGGTCTTCTTTATCTCCCGTTAGCCGTATGGCTGATGCTGGTCCCGTACACCGGCCACCGCCAGAAAGTGCCGGGCATTGGGAAGGCGGGAGGCTTTGGCGTGAAGGAGGCGCTTAATGTGTTGCGGGAAGTTTCCGGCAATCGGGCGATTGTATCTATGGTGTTGCTGGGAGGCTTTTCCGCTCTCTTCGTGGGTAGCGCCTTCCAGGCGCAAATGCCTGAATACGCCCATGATCTCGGCGCGGACAAGGAAGGCTTCGCCTACAGCGCGCTGCTGGCTGCAAATGCCGCCGGCGCTGTGATCGGAGGGCTCTTGCTGGAGGGTAGAGGGCTGCTGCAGCCTCGGGTGCGAACGGCGATCGTATGCTGCATCCTCTGGTGCCTTGTCATCGCGGGATTTGCCGCGGCGCCTAACTATCCTCTCGCCTTCACTCTGTTGTTTCTGGCGGGGGTCTTTAACCTTGCCTTTAGTTCCATGGCGCAAACTTTGGTGCAGCTCCTGGCGCCGTCGCACTTGCGCGGGCGACTGATCGGCCTTTTCAGCATGTCGAACAGCGGGCTGCGCGCCTTCAGCGGGTTAACCGTCGGGGTGCTGGGCGGCTTTATCGGGGTGCACTGGTCTTTGGGGCTGAGCGCCGCGACCCTGTTGGCTGTGACCATTGCTCTTTTTGCCTTCGCGGTCCCAAGCAGCCGGGAATAGAGGAGCCATTCTTATCTCATCGACCTATCCCCGCAGTCCTAGGCCGGGCTCTCCATGTTGTAAAGCCTGGTTACGTTGGCGTAGAGCAGCTTGGTCTGCTTTTCCTTCGGGAGATGTCCCAAATCCCGCTCGATAACTTTACGCGAGTTGGGCCAGGTAGAGTTCGGATGGGGGAAATCGTTCGACCACATGCAGTTATCCTCGCCCCACCACTCCAGGTTGCGGCCGCCGACGGAGTCGTTGAAGAAGGTGAGATAAATCTGTTGCTTGAAATACTCGCTGGGATCTTTGTTGATGGGCGGAGGGTTGACCCCGCGGAAGCGGCGGTAGTAGTAGTCCCACTGCTGTAACATGAAGGGCATCCAGCCGATTTCGTTCTCCACCGTTACGATCTTCAGCCGCGGATAGCGCTCCAGCACTCCGTAGAACATGAGCTCAAACAGCGCGTTCGCGATGTCCAGGAGCTTTAAGTTTACGCTGCCCCGGTAGTGCTCGACCCCCGTCCGTCTTTCCTTGTGCTTGTTGTAACCGTGGCCTGTGAGGATATGCAGACTCACCGCCGCATCGAGATCCTGCGCCGCGGCCCAAAAGCGGTTATAATGGTCCGAGTAGAAAGGCAGGTCGGCATGCGGCACCTGCCAGATAATGGCGCCCTTCAAGCCCGCCTTGCGGCAGCGCTCAAGCTCCTTTACCGCATGGTCAACGTTGTAAACAGAAATCGCCGGAATGCCTATAAGCCTCTTAGGCGCCGCCCGGCAATACTCTATGATCCAGTCGTTGTACACCCGGAAGCAAGCCTCCTGTAGCGCGGCGTCGTCCAGACCGAAAAGGTCCAGACCGAGAGTGGGGTAAAGAACCTCAGCTTTAAGGCCGTCTACCTCCATCTCTTTAAGGCGTTCGTTTGGATCCCAGCCACCGGCATGCGCCTGAAACCCTTCGCCAACCTTGTGAGGCGGAAAGAGCGGCGCCTGCTCACGGTATTTTTCCGGCACTTGTTTCTTCCAAAGATCGGGCGGCTCCATCACGTGAGAATCCGCCGAGATGATGATTTGATGGTTCGTTCCAGCTCCGCCAGTTTTTCTTGCCATTGTGCCCTCCCTAAAGAATTTTGCTCCGCTGCTCCCGCACCCTACTTAGTCCATAGAAAAAATGGTGTCAATTCCAATTAAGTTAGAACCTCAGGGTTGATGAGGTTGGTCGGCCTGCCGTCGAGAAAGTTCAGGATGTTTTCCATAGCCAGTTCATAGCGCTCGCGCAGGATCTCCACCGTTGCGTAGCCCCTGTGAGAGAGCAGCACCACGTTGTTCAAGCGGCGCAAGGGATGCTCCATCGGCAGGGGCTCTTCGTCGTACACGTCCAGGCCGGCCCCTCCCAGGCGGCCTTTTTCCAGGGCCTGAAGCAGGGCCTTTTCCGAAACGATGGGCCCTCTGGATGTGTTGATCAGAATCGCCCCCGGCTTCATCAGCGCCAATTCTTTTTCCCCGATCAACCCGTGCGTTTCCGGCCTTAACGGGGCGTGGAGGGTGACGATATCGGACTCCTTGAGCAGGGTCGTCAGCGAAACCCGCTCCGCGCCCGCTTCACGGGCCCTTTCATCCGTCAGGGTTTTTCCCGTAGCGAGAACCCGAGTCCTGAAGGCCTGTGCGATCCGCGCAATCTGTCTGCCAATTCTCCCCAGCCCGATCACGCCGATGGTTTTCCCTTCCAGAGTGTTTCCGGCGACTGCCGGCCAGCTCTCCTGGCGCATTCTCCGATCGACCTCAGGAATATGTCTCAGCAGCGCAAAGATCAGCCCCCAGGTCAGCTCGACGGTGGAAATCCCGGAATCGTTGGGAGTAACGGCGACAGCGACGCGACGGCGCGTCGCCGCCGGAAGATCGAGATGGGGAATGGCCTGACCGGTTTGCGATATCAGCTTCAGCGCCGGGGCCAGAGACATCTGTTCGTCGCCAAATTTGCTTCGCTCCCTCATGAGGAGGACTGCGTTTGCCTCCTTCAGGGCCCGGCCCTGTTCTTCGCTGGTACCGAGCCGCTCCCTCATCACGGTGATGTCGGCGCGCGCCTGGAGTTTTCCGAACGCCGGGACTTGAGCGGCCATTCCCTCATAGTCATCCAACACCAGTACCTGAAACCGTTCTGTTTTTCCCTCTGCCATGTTTAGCCTCGTGAAAGGATCTTTTCTTGGTCAGTAGTAGTCCAAAAAGTTCTTTAGCAGCTTTTTCCCCTCTTCGGTGAGGATCGATTCGGGGTGAAACTGCACGCCTTCGATGGGATAACTGCGATGACGCACGCCCATGATGACGTTTTCGGCAGTGTGGGCGCTGATGCTCAGCTCCGGAGGCAATCGCCCGGGATCTATGACCAGGGAATGATAGCGCATCGCAGGGAATGGGTTTTTCAGCGAATGAAAAATGGTTTGAGAGTCATGGAAGATATCGGACAACTTCCCGTGCATGATTGTGGGGGCGCGGACGATCTCGCCGCCGAAGGCTGCCCCGATGCACTGATGTCCCAGGCAGATGCCGAGAATCGGGGTCTTGTCGCCGAAGCGCCGTATGACATCGCAGGATATCCCGGCCTCTTTCGGAGTGCAGGGGCCGGGGGAGATTACGATCTTTTCCGGTTTGAGCGCTGCTATTTTCTCAAGGGCAATCTTGTCGTTCCGGTAGACCTGAACCTCCGCTCCTATCTCTCCGAGGTAGTGAAATAAATTGTAGGTGAAGGAGTCGTAGTTGTCGATCAGCAGAATCATTACAATAAGTAAAAAGTAAAAGGTAAAAAGTAAAAAAGGTTTTTGTTCTAACTTTTGCCTTTTGCCTTTTTACTTTTTCCTTTCTTTTGCCTCCAGCCCTCGGCCAGCTCTATTGCCTTGAGCATGGCGCGCGCCTTGTTCAGGGTCTCCTGATATTCCTTCTCCGGCTCCGAGTCCGCCACGATCCCTGCGCCTGCGTGGATGAAGGCCCTTTTCCCTTGCATCAGGATGGTGCGGATAACGATGCAGGTGTCGAGATTGCCGTTAAAGCTGAAGTAGCCGATCGCCCCGGCATAGAGTCCGCGCTTCTCCGGCTCCAGCTCGCTGATGATCTGCATCGCCCTGATCTTGGGGGCGCCGGAGACCGTTCCGGCGGGAAAGCTCGAGACAAAAAGGTCGAAAGGGCTTTTCCCGGGCGCCAGTTTTCCGCGGATGTTGGAAACAAGGTGGATGACGTGCGAATATCTTTCGATCGCCATCAGCTCGTTCACCTCCACGGAGCCGATCTCGGCCACCCGTCCGACATCGTTGCGACCTAAATCCACCAGCATTATGTGCTCCGCCCTTTCCTTCGGATCGGAAAGAAGGTCGGCTTCGAGTTGCGCCTCTTCGGCCGGCGTGGATCCCCTGCGGCGCGTCCCGGCAATGGGCCTGAGCTCTATGGTATCGCCGGTAAGGCGCACCATGGTCTCGGGTGACGAGCCGATGACTCTCAGTCCTTCGAGCTCCAGATAAAACATGTAGGGCGAAGGATTGATAAATCTTAGGGCCCGGTAGATTTCAAACGGGTCCGCTTCGGTTTTGGTCTCCAGTCTCTGGCACAGGACGACCTGGATGATATCGCCGGCCTCGATATAATCCTTGGCTTTGCGAACCGCCGCCTCAAATGCCTCTGGAGTCAAATTGGAGCGGACTTTTCTCGCCCGTGCTTGCCCGCTAAGATTCCTGGCTTCTATTGCCCTGGGCTTTTTCTCCAGCGAGGAGATCAGTTTTCGAATTCTGGCTGTGGCCTTGTTGTAGGCCTTGCGGAGGTCGGCCTTTCCATTCAACCTCACATTGTCGATGACCTTGATCGTGTGCTTCAGGTTATCGAAGGCGACCAGAGTCTGGACGAAGATAAAAAAGATCTCCGGCATGCCCAGAGGGTCCCTCTTGGCGCCGGGGATTTCGTGAAACTGCTCCACCGCATCGTAGGCGACGAAGCCCAACGCCCCGCCGAAAAACGGCGGGACTCCCTCAACGGTGACAGGGTGGTACTCCTTAAGAAGCGTCTCCAAGAGCTCAAGCGGCCTATCGGCCGTGAGGCTTTTCCGCTTTCCCTCCTCGATGATCTCAATCTGCTTTCCTCTGGACTTAAGGACGAGGTAGGGGTGGCTGCCCAGGAAGGAGTAGCGAGCCCAGCGCTCGCTGCCCTCAACGCTCTCAAGTAGAAATGCGTAACGGTCCTTGTCCAATCTCCTGAAAAATGACAGCGGAGTCTCCAGGTCCATCAGGAGCTCCTGATAGACCGGAATCAGGTTTCCCTGTTTGGCGAGACGACTGAATTCTTTAAATGATGGTTGAAACATTATTTATAAAAATTAAAAAGGCCATAGGTTGGTCTGCCTATGGCCTTTTCTGTTTTAAATCACAATGGCTGGATTTAGCCAGGCGGCAGACGCCGAAAAATAGTCCGGCGCCACCAGGCCGAAGCACGGGTTATCATTTCCAGCCCGATCATCATGGTAGACTCTTATCCTATTTGAATAGTGGGGGTCAAGAGAAAGGCGCCCCCGCCCCCGCGCTGTCACTTGCCTGCAACTTGGTAGATCACTGGTCGGAAACGGGGTTCGGGGATTGCCTTCTTGGACTGGCGAGCAGCTTCCAGCCACGCAGTCTTAGCAATCTCGACCTCAGCCAGCGCTTGCTCAGGAGTTTCCCCGAAAGCGGAGCAAGCCTCAAGATCCGGAATGTCGGCGATATATCCGCCGTCCTCTTCACTGTAAAAAATATTGATGTGGTAGTCTTTCATACTCGTCCCCCAACTCATTCAGAAAAGACTCCCGACCCCTTAAAATCCCCCGCAAATTGTATAGATTGAAGGGTTTGACCCCGCCGGTTCCCCAAGACCGTACCGTCATCCTTCGGCATCATGCTGACTGCAACCGTCGCTCCGCGGAAACGAAGCGAATCTCGACACGGCGGTTCAAGGCCGCGGCAATTCGGTTGAGCATCGCCAGGGAGTGGCCTTCATAATCGGCGTCTTCCAGACGGCAAATGACCGACGCGGTGGTGCCGATCAGTTGTGCAAGTTGCCGTTGGCTCAGCCCGGCCTGGGTACGCAGCGCGGCGATCTTGCGCGCAATATGATCGTTGGCCCGCTCCCTCTCCAGGCCGGCAAGCCGTTCCGGCTTACCTTCATAATAGCGGCGATGGAGAATCTCCACTGCATCCCTGGTCGGTTTTCTCTTTGTTTTTGCCATGATCAACCCTCCTTGTAAGTATGCCTTTCGGGGGCAAGTTCGAACTTGCGCTTTCTCCGGATCGCTTCTTCGATCTCGCGCGGCGGCACTTCTCGCTCCTTGACTATTCCGTGGACAAGAACCGCAGCAACCCGTCCATGAAAGAAATAGAGAATGCGATAATTCGTGCCCCGAAGCCCCACACGCAGCTCATAAATACCGTCCCGCAGGTAATCCGCCTCGGGGCGGCGTAGCTCATGTCCTAGATCCCGCAGTCGCTCGATACGCACCCGGCACTTATCTTGCGCTTTGGCGGGCAGACGGTCCAGCCAATCAAGGACGGGAACGGTCTTCGCGTCCTCCTGATAGAAGACAACAGCAATCTTCGGCATGAGGGCTCGTTAGGATGTTCGCATTTTTGCGAACGCTGGTCAAGAGGCGGCCCCGTTGAGGCGGGATAGTTTGAATTGGCGATTCAGGCACGACCCTAATGCTGCGGCTGGAGCCCTCCCAAATTGTATAGATTGAAGGGTCTGACCCCAAGTCCAAGTTGACCCCAAGTCCAAGTCTAGACGGCGCAATAGTTGACGATAATTTGGGAGACCTTTTGATAATGGGCATCCGTGGTGAGGAGATGCAAACCGTGTTGCATGGCAGTGGCAGCGATCCAAATGTCGTTGGTGGGTATGGGTGTGCCGGCCTTCCAAAGAGAGTTGAGGATCGCGGCATACCTCTCAGCGGTTTCTACGTTCACGTCCAGGATTTTCACTCGCGGTGATTGAAGAAACATCTTAAGCTCGCTCTCATTCTTTTTCCTCCTTTTGCCTCTCATGAAACCGGCAAGCAATTCTCCGAGAATTACCGGATTAAAGCAAACTTCATCGGCTTCCTGCAGAGCCGCCACGACCTCAGAATGGCCTCTCATGAAGGCCGAGTACCCAGAGGTATCCAGGAGTAGCCGCGTCATCTCCAGAGATCCGGGTCAATCGTGCGCTGCGAAGCCAGGGATTTATCAAACTCCTCCGCCTCGTCCCTTGTCCATGAGCCCGCCAAGGAATCGAGATCATGGTGAAGAGATTTTTTCCCGTTTCTCTTGCCCCGGATTCCGGTTCCCTCCTCCAAGAGGTTAATAACAGCTTTATTGATGCTTGTGCCCTGCTTTTCTGCCTTCTGGCGGATGGTTTTGGCTAGCTCTGGAGGCAAGTTTCTTAAAGTTATCGCCTTCATATCAACTCCTCCTTGCAGCATTCATGCATCATCATGATGCAATCATAGAATCATCTCCCGACGGCGTCAAGCATGTGTATCAACGTAGCGCTTCGAGATCCGCATCCGGAATTACGAAAAGGTGAAAGTTGGGGCGGGATAGTTTGAATTGACGATTCAGGCACGGCCCTAATGCTGTGGCTGAAGCCCTCCCAAATTGTATAAATTGAAGGGTCCGATCCCGAATCCCCTCTATGAGGCGGGGATATGCTCGCACCTGCGGGCATGGCGTATCCCTAACGCTAATAGGGGTGCATAACCTTTAGGCCGGGAATAGCCTTGAAATGCCTCGTGTTTAGCGTCTGCACCTGGCAATCCAAACGGCGGGCTGCCGCCGCGACAAAGCAATCGAGAAACCCAATGCCTCGGGAGAGATGGTAGGACCCATACCACTGTAAAGCCTGGGTCGAGTCACCGCTCTCAACCTGGACGATCTCTACGGTTGCAAGACTTCTCAGCGTGGCCCTCTGTTCACGCAGGTTCCGGCACCCTGCAAGCAGCTCGAATATAGAGATGACCGAGCAGGTCATCGTCAACCTTGTCTCTGCACGCCGCCAGAAGTCGAGCGCCCGAGAGTCCTTTCGCGCGATATCTATGAGGACGTCTGTGTCGACAAAGGATCTAGGTTCTGTCGCCACGACTCTCCAACCTTTGCCTCAACCCCCTCGCAAAGGATTGCCCATTGCCGATGTCCGTTCGCCCTTCCCACATCCCACAGAATGGAGTCCTGAGAAGGCTCTTTCGCGCCCCCCGTTTCGACCTCGCGCCGGCGATATCGGGAACAGCAGGCTTGGCAAGCGCCCCAACGACATCCCGAACGATTCGTAGCCGGCTCTTTGGCACAGACCTCAGAGTTTCAACAATCTCGTCTAGAAAGGTTTCTTCGCGCCGTTCCTTTGCAGGTTTCATAAATTCGCCTCCCTTGCCACCCGGCAGATATTAGCAAAGTACCACAGTTCATCCATTCCTGCACGGTGCTTACGCCGCTAGTCTCTCAGCGTCTCAAGGCACGGCCGCATCACCCGCTCGAATAGTTTGAATTGACGATTCGGGCACGACCCTGATGCTGCGGCTGAAGCCCTCGCAAATTGTATAGATTGAAGGGTTTGACCCCGCCGGTTCCCCAAGACCGTACCGTCATCCTTCGGCATCATGCTGACTGCAACCGTCGCTCCGCGGGAACGAAGCGAATCTCGACGCGGCGGTTCAGGGCCGCAGCTATGCGGTTGAGCATAGCCAGGGAGTGGCCCTCATAATCGGCGTCTTCCAGACGGCAAATGACCGACGCGGTGGTGCCGATCAGTTGTGCGAGTTGTCGTTGGCTCAGACCGGCCTGGGTACGCAGCGCGGCGATCTTGCGCGCAACCTGATCGTTGGCCCGCGCCTTCTCCAGGCCAGCAAGCCGTTCTGGCTTACCTTCATAATAGCGGCAATGGAGAATCTCCACTGCATTCCTGGTCGGTTTTCTTTTTGTTTTTGCCATGATCAGCCCTCCTTGTAAGTATGCCTTTCGGGGGCAAGTTCGAACTTGCGCTTTGGCGGGCAGACGGTCCAGCCAATCAAGGACGGGAACGGTCTTCGCGTCCTCCTGATAGAAGACAACAGCAATCTTCGGCATGAGGGCTCGTTAGAATGTTCGCATTTTTGCGAACGCTGGTCAAGAGGCGGCCCCGTTGGGGCGGGATAGTTTGAATTGGTGATTCCGGCACGACCCTGATGCTGCGGCTGAAGCCTTCGCAAATTGTATAGATTGAAGGGCTTGACCCCACCGGTTTGCCCCAGTCTCACCCCGGAAACCTTTATTAGTAGTACTTACAACGACCCCGAAGGCGGGCAGTATACAAAATGTCCTTGATTTTGGTTTCTATCTCTCTTCCCTCATTTGCCAAGGTGTTTGCGAGGGTTACCAGCGGCTTTATTTTGTCTTGCGCGTAGACAAGTTCATTGGCCGCTTTGACGAGCGAGTCTATTTGAGTCGACAGGCCGTGCGCAAGAGTCACTTGATCAGGTCCAGTTTTTATAATGGCCTGTCCCGAACCGGGAGTTTCTTCGACTGTCAGTGAATCGTTCGGAACTGTTCCCATTTGTTTTCTCAAGACCCACCACGCAAACCTGGTAGCGTCAATAAAAAAGTTAGGCTTCTGTTCTGATCCGCTTAGCTCCGCCAATGATCCTTTCTTCTGCCGCATGGAATTTTGGTGCTCTATTGCTACCCGGAGGCATCTCTGGTAGTAGTCATCAGCTTTTTGCTGAAAGACTTCCCACGCCGAGATCAACTTTTTAAAGTGGTTCGTCTTCGCGTCTGCGTACAAAATCACATCTGGGTCTTTGATGGCATCTTTTCCAGTCCCTGAGAGACGTCCTGGTGAGGTTATTCGAAGAACGTTTTGCCAAGCTTTTATCGGACGCCGAGTGACATCATGCAGTTCTTCTTCGACCGGAACCGAATCATAGATAACCGTCGTTACCTTAAGTTCTAACAGCGGCAGGTGGTATTTTGTAAGTTTTGATAGGATTGGTTCTAAAACATCCCTTCTCAGCATCTCAAAGTGGCTGAACTTGGCCGTCCTTTTGTCCCGAAAATAGGTGGCGAGATAAGCAGCGACAAGGGTCGCTAGGCTCGTAAAAAAAATATCCCATCGCACCAGGTTGAATCCCCACTTCACCCAGTCGAGGGTCTCTAACAATAGTATGTAGACTTCTTTAGTCAAGATGGTTCCTGAAGTCGCTATACGACCGTGTGAGTCAGCACTGGTCGTGCCCCGACACCTACAACTCCCCCTTGAATGCTTTGTCGAGGATGGAAGGCAGCATGGCGTCGAGTTCGGCGGCAACTTGAGCCTGGCGGGACTTGAGGCGGTTCACAAGCAGCGCACGCGGTAAACATGTCAGACATCATGCCATTACCTCACTCTACCACGGGCTCAAGATGCTCATCCAAGAACGCCTCACGCCTAACAGCATGCAGTGCACGGTCTGCTTGCCCGGCGAGTTCAAGGGATTGTTGTTTTGCCATTTCTATACGTCGACATAGCTCGGCAAAACGTTGTTGGAGTATTTCATCCTCTGGAACAGGAATCGGAATCTCAGCGAGCTGCTTGTAGTAGAGCCGGAACCGAACACTCCCTTTCGTCTTTTGGTTTATTTGGTGCTGACCGGCCTCGCTTCGCAGATAGTGATAGACGTACTCAGGAAGTAAGCCGCTTCGACACTTAAACACGACATAGTCTGGACTAGTTATCCCTGCATGTCCATCAGAAAGAGCCACACCGATGGAGCCAATGTTGATCCTCATGGGGTTATACGCGAGATAACCTTTTCGAATGACTTTGTAGCGTTCAGGATGCTTCCCTATTGGGCCTTTTGGATCGCAGAAGCCCTCCGCATTGGACACACCCAGCAACCGGATCGTGTCCTGATATGCTGCTCCGATCCGGTCATCGCTTTCGTCGGTTAGCCCACCTAGTAGCTGAATCGGTGCCATCCGAAGCAGCTTCGCTACAACAGCGACATCCTCGCGGAGCCGCTGCACTCCATCGGATAACTTGCGGTAACCGGTAACGAGCTTATCGAGGCACTCATCTGCGGCGTGGTGTGCTGAAAGAAGAAGCTGTGGATTTTTCAGATCCAGGTTGAGCGAGTCATCGAGGCCCGCTACGTTGATGGTCCAGCAATGTTCATCTTTCCTTCCCTCAGTTATCGCTTCAACATATGGAGATAGCCATTCATATTGCAGTGGCTTGGTCTTGCTAAGGCTGACGCCCTTTGGAAGCGGCGGCTCACAATACAGAATCATCGTGGTCGGCCCGCTGCGGTCGAAGAACAAGACGTTCGTCTTGATGTCCGTGTAGGGGGCAAATACGTTGTGAGGTAGTCGGACGATTGCGTGAAGGCTGAATTCCTGAAGCAGGTCTGCCCTGATTCGCATTGCAACCCCAGGTGCCGACAGCATTCCGTTGGGGACGACGACGGCGGCGCGGCCGAGCTTCGGCTGTCGCCGCAACTTTCGCATGATGAGCTGGAGAAAGAGCAGGGTGGTTTCAGCCGTCTGTTTGTCTTCGGGGAAGTTTGAGAGGATTCCGCGCTCTTCTTCGCCGCCGAAGGGAGGATTGGTGAGGATGATGTCCACGCGGTCCTTGTCGCCGATTTCTCTAAGGGGGAAGCGGAGGCTGTTGAGCGAATCGATCTTCGGCGATTCAAGTCCATGGAGAAGTAGGTTCATCTCGGCAAGAAGGTATGGAAGCGGTTTTGCCTCTCCACCAAAAATGCTTTTAGTCTGAACTATTTCCCGGTCCTCGACGGTCTTGCACTGCTTCTCCAGGTGACTGAAAGACTCCACGAGAAAGCCGCCGGTGCCGCAGGCGGGGTCAAGAACTGTCTCGCCGAGTCTTGGATCAATCACCTCCACCATGAAGCGGACGACGGGACGGGGAGTGTAAAACTCCCCTGAATCGCCGGCGGCGTCGCGCATCTCTTTGAGCATCGTTTCATAAAGATGGCCCAGTGTATGGATTTCTTCGCTGCTGGTGAAATGGATACCGTTTAGCTTGTTCATTACGTCGCGCAAGAGATAGCCGTTGATCATCCGGTTAATCGTGCCCTTGAACACTGTGGCTATGACATCGCGCCTGTCTCCGCCGTTGGCTCCCCGAAGTCCACGCAGGTATGCGAACAGGCCGGCACCTTTTGTACCATCAGGGCGAACCGCTTCTTCGTTGTTTACGAAGGAGATCAACTCATCTCCGGTGATGCCATCCTCCTTCGCGGCCCAATCACGCCAACGGTACGGCGGCTCGATGGCACGTCGAAAGCGCTTGCCCGCCATCTTCGCTTCCTGCTCTCTAATCTGCTCCATATCGTCGAGGAATTTAAGGAACATGATCCAGGTGAGCATCGGCAGCCGGTCCAGGTCGCCGTTAAGCCCCTTGTCCTTCCGCATAATGTCGCGGCAGGACTTGACGATGGAGGATAGCCGCTGGGCTGTGGTCAAGGGTTGGGCGGATTTCGAGTTGACGGTTCTAGCCATGCGTGTTTTTCAGAGAACTGTTTTCCAGTAATCATTGAGCCGGGAAGTGGCGTTTTCAATCGTTTTTTCATTTAGACTTAGTTGTGTAGCCATCGCCGAGTAAGAGTTAGACCAGGTAGCCGGCGGAACTTCAATTTTTGAAGGGATTTCGTGGGTTTTTCGGTTTCCGAAAATCTCCGTCACGGCAACTTTAACGTCGCCCGGCTGAGGCAGTCCGTGCGCCGCAAGAAGCATGAGATCCGCCAAATCTTTTACTCGGGTATTGATCCGGTCATCAAACGGGCGTGTTAGAGCGTGGATCTTCTCCGCGAAGTGTTGCGCACGTGATGTAACTCGGATGGTAGCAATGGAAATCCCGGCAAAGGATAGTAGGTCGCTGCCTTTAACTTCTTCCAAAGGTGGAATCAGCGGGTCGCCCACTCCTACGTCGACCTTGATTCGCTCGAAGATTCGACCGTCTAGCCTTGCTTCGACTGAGAAACGATAACTCTTGACGCCTTGAGTCGGAAGTTCTTCTTCGCTTCCCTCCGCAACACGAAAAACAAATCTATCATCGTTGTCCTTCCTCAGATCTTCACGCATTCGGTCAGAGAGTCTGGAGACTGTCGTCGTCCCCGCACTGAAAAAACCCAAATCAGCCGTCAAATCTAGGTCTTTAGTCATTCGCGCCATGTTCCCCAACCTCAACTCAAGCGCAAATCCCCCCTTGAGCACCCAAGGACTATTTTCATCTTGTTGCAGTCTAACCATACAACGTTCGAAGACGACCCGTTTCCGCACCCGAAGGATTGGTTCGCCGTCTTGTTCAGCGCGTTGTCTCAGTCGGTCTTCCAACGCGGTTCGAAAAGCGGCGTCTGTCTGATATCGCATGATCATTCTCTAACGGCCATCTGCAGAGTAGCTTGGGTTGAAGGATCAATGTCTTCTGGCATCCTTGCAAGCGCTTCAAGCAGTTCTTTTCTGCTCATTAGACCCTTTTTGATCGCGTCCTTGGCTACTGCGGATAGTCTCTCGTCGTCCAGGTGTGAGCGTGCAAGATCGAGAACAGTGCGAAGAGGCGTGGTCACAAGGAGATCGTCTCGCTTGTCTATTTCCGACGCGCTCAGGTTTGCTTTGTGAAGGACGAGGCTTTTGGCTGGTCTCTTACGAAAATCGAGCGGCACAGTTAGATGAATCTTTGAAGGAAGGAGATCGCCAAGTTCATATAGCGCAGCCGCCGTTTCGTGCGACATTACGCCTTTTTTTCGACTCCAGAGCCACCATCGCATCAGGTCTTCATGTCCCGCCGTGGGAAATTTCTTGAGACGGTAAATCCCGTGATCTACCCGAATCCAGTTCCCTTGTTTGACGTGAAAGTGTTGATGTGGGTAGTCGTAGCCTAGCCTCTTAGCATCGGCTGATGTGAAATATCCCTGTTGGCTCTCCACCACTTCAAAAAGGCGGTGGGATTTCTCAACCCTAGTTTCCATGCAAAAACCTTACATTAAATTTAAGGTTTTTGCAAGTCTATAATGGTTAGGAGCTAAATCCTTAAAGTTACTTTAAGTTTTATGCTAAAAAGCCTTCAACCCCTACATGAAACTTACAGCCTATGTAAGGATTTGGATCGACGAATGCGCTATGCGGCATATAAAAGCGTCTGTAACTCGTTCACTGCCTCTTTTAGCTTCTCCGGGCCGCCAAAGAAGTGGGCGATTTCGATTACGTTTCCGCGCTCTGAAATCGGCGGAACCTTAAGGACATCGGGAATCGCAAATTGAGCCGTGCCGTGCTCGGCATACTTTTCAAGAAGGTCATTCAGTACGGCTCTAGCCTGAGGGGAATATTTCACAAAGAAAGCCTTCTCCTCTTTGCGAAGCTTGTCGGCGCGCTCGCGCCGGCTACGAACGGGGGCGCCAAAGGCGACGTGGCAGAGCAAATCAAACGGGTCGGCGCCGGGTTGCCCCGAAGCGGTTCGCAACTCGTCAAAATCAATTCCCCGCTCCTGCAAGTGGCTAATGACTTCTGCGCGAAGGTCCGGATCGGCCCAACGCTTCCTTAAGTCAATGAGCGTAGGACACAGGGTTCGAACCTTTTCCGCTGCATAGTCCGTAAACTTGATAACCCGGAGCTGCTTGCCATCCGGGTCCAGGTCGTAAACGAGGTGAGCCACGATCTCGACCTGTCCGCCGTCGAAGTAATACTTGCGCCGTTGGCCCTCGAAATCATCACTTATGACGGGCCTGACGTCCCTCTCTTCCTGGATATCGCCGCTTTCCTCGCCAACCTCTTTGTAAGTCTGTGACGTAGTTTCACCTTCGCTGTTAATCTCCTCTTCGGAAATCAACGCCGGCTCGCCGTCGAATTCCGGATCGGCGAAGAGCCGTGTGGCACTCCCGGTGTAATCCAGGATGTTGAAGAAAAACTTACCGTAGTCATCGCGGACGCGGGTTCCCCGGCCGATAATCTGTTTAAACTCCACCATAGAGTTGATGACCCGGGCAATAACGATGTTCTTACAGGTAGGAATATCGACGCCGGTGGTAAGGAGTTGTGAAGTGGTGACAATCGTCGGCGTTAGAGTCTCCAGCTCCTGAAATTTACTGAGATGCCCGCGCCCTATGTCTCCCTCCTCGGAAGTAATCCGGCAGACGTAATCCGGGTAACGCTGTACCAGGTCACTGTTGAAGTTGTTGAGGGCGCGCCTCATCTCGTCAGCATGTTCTTGATCTACGCAGAAGACGATGGTTTTGGCAAAGCGGTCGGCCTTTTTCAGAAACGCTGTCAGGTGACGGGCGATGGCTTCCGTGCGGGCGCGTAGAGCCACAATCCTTTCGAAATCCTGTGTACGATATTCCGCATCGGGAATCTTTCGGCCGTATCGGTCCAGGTCTTCTTGAGACGGTCGCCAACCTGTTGCGTCCCACTGTGTAACGACCCGGTGAACCTTATAAGGCGCGAGAAAGCCATCCTCGATTCCCTGCCGCAAACTGTAGATGTAGAGGGGATTGCCAAAGTAGCGATAAGTATTCCGGTTGTCCTTGCGCAATGGCGTCGCTGTTATTCCAAGCTGATAAGCAGGCTCAAAGAACTTGAGGATATCACGCCAGTTGCTGTCGTCTTGCGCGCTGCCACGATGGCACTCATCCACAACAATGAGATCGAAAAAGTCAGGACCAAACTCCTTATAGAGACCCGGACGCCTCTCGTCCTTGGCGATGGCCTGGTAGATGGCAAAATACATTTCGCGCCCTTTGTTGACCTCGCCGTTTTCGATCTTCCAGCGCGCATCGCCAAAAGGAGCGAAGATCTTGTCTTTGGGATCATCGATCAAAATGTTGCGGTCCGCCAGGTAAAGAATCTTAGGGCGGCGATGCTCGCCGGTGCGGTTCCAGCGCATGCTCCAGAGCTTCCAGCAGATCTGAAAAGCAACCACCGTCTTGCCGGTGCCTGTGGCCATCGTGAGGTCACGAGTGTAACGCAACAGATAATCGGCGCGTTTTGGGTATCGCCTGCGCGCCTTTTCTCCCACAGGCACGATTCGTCCGTCCGTGAAGCTCTTCTGCTCGCTGATCTGGTCGTCATTCCAGCCCGCTGTATAAAGCTTTGGCAAGACATATTTTCTGCAGGTGTCAGCTTCGGTGATCATCGCTTAGAATCAACAAGAAAACCGAGTTTTTCTATCTCGCTAATTTTCCGGTGATTTTAGGCGATCTTGGGGGGAGGGGGCAAGAGGAAAAATGCTGTCAAGGGAAATATCAGATAGCTTCTTTAGATATAATACATCTGGGCCCTGTCCTCAGGCCGGCAGAGGTCTGCCAGAGTCACCTCCTCAAGGATCTTTTCCGATGCCTCCATCGCCTTGATCCAATTCTCGATGAGACGGCGGGGGACGGTCGAGCCCAACAAACGGTTTCTCTGACTCTTCAGATCGGCCGCAATCAGCGGCCCTTCAAGAATCTTTAACACTTCGTTCACGTTGATATTATCGGCAGGTCGGGCCAGGTAGTAACCCCCGCCGGGACCTCTTGTCCCGTGCACCAGATTGGCGCGCTTGAGCAGGACCATGATCTGCCCCAGATACTCCTCTGGGATTTTTTGCCGCCGGGCTATCTCCTTTACCTGAATCGGCTGATGTCCTTTATAATTCTGCACTAGATCGGCCATCGCCAGAAGGCCGTAATATCCCTTGGAGCCGACTTTCATAATTGCTTCAATCTTTACACATGATCACTTGAGAAGGTCAAGCGGAATAGTGCCGGGCCAATTAGCTTCGCCTAACTTTGTTTATCGCCCCTTGGTCTCCTTGCGGCCTGTCCTGTGAAATTTCAAATGGCAGATTTCAAATCTCAAATCTGAGATCTGTGATCTGAGATTTCGAGCGGAGCGAGGCAGTACGCCTCAGTCGCCTCGGGGCTCGCGCCTCGTTATGCTCGCTTTTTGGCCCGGCAGGTTGGATGTGCCGTTTAAATTCTATTGGAAAATTCTATGAACGGTGCTAGATATAGAAAATCTGGAGGTGACGCTATGAAGTTTTTCATCGATAGTGCGGAGGTTCAAGAGATCCGGGAAGCTCATAGCCTCGGCCTTATCGATGGCGTGACCACGAATCCTTCGCTGATCGCCAAGACCGGGCGGGGGTTCAGTGAGGTCGTCAGTGAAATCTGTTCGCTGGTAGCCGGACCGGTAAGCCTGGAAACGGTCAGCCGCGACGCGGCGGGAATGGCGCGGGAGGGAGAGGATCTGGCGCGCTATGGAAAGAATGTGGTAGTCAAAGTGCCCCTGACCACCGAAGGGTTAAAAGCCGTGAGGCTCCTCGGGGAACGGGGAATCAAGACCAACGTGACGCTGTGTTTTTCCCCGGTCCAGGCGCTTCTCGCCGCCAAGGCGGGAGCCGCCTATGTCAGTCCGTTCGTCGGTCGCCTGGATGACATCTCCCAGAGCGGCATGGAAGTGATCGGGCAGATCGTAAAGATTTATGCCAACTATAAGTTTACCACAGAGGTCCTGGTCGCGAGTATTCGCCATCCCATCCATGTTTTGACTGCCGCCCTCATGGGGGCGCATGTGGCTACCATCCCGTTCTCGGTAATCAAGCAACTGGCCCAGCACCCTTTGACCGATATCGGGGTTGAAAAGTTTCTCAAAGACTGGGAAAAGGTTCCCACCAAGTTTTAAGAACTCAAAACTCGGGCCTGACTGTCGATTGCTTCCTTCCCAACCGCCGTTTGACAATTCTCCATCCCCCGGGATAGAATAAAACGGTTTTTTGCTAATACCTCAGTTGAGCCTCTGGCTTTAAAGGTCAAGGCAATTTTACAGGAGGGGGTATGGTGCGGCGAGAAAAATCAAATTACGTTATTCAATCGGTGTCACACGCACTTGATGTTCTGGAGCAGTTTTACGGGAGCGCAGATGAGATTGGCGTGACCGAATTGAGCAAAAGATTAAAGCTCCACAAAAACAACGTTTTCCGTCTTCTCGCGACCCTTGAAGCGCGCGGATATATCGAACAGAATAAGTCCACTGAGAACTACCGATTAGGGCTGAAATGCCTCCAGCTGGGTCAAACCTATCTGCAGCAGATCGGTTTTCTCCTCCAGGCCAAGTCGACCCTGGAGGAGTTGGTCAAGACCGCTAGGGAGAGCTCCTTTGTCGCTATAAGGAAAGGGACGGCAATCGTGCCGCTGGACTTTGTTGAAGCCCGGAGCGCTGTCCGCGTGGTCTCGTTTCTCGGGACAACTCTTCCTCTGCACTGTACCGCTCCGGGAAAAATCTTCCTGGCCTTTGACTCCGAGGAAGGCTTGAATCAGAATCTCCCCGATAAACTCGATCGTTATACCGATAAAACAATCGTTGATCGCCGCCTCCTTCTGGAGCAAATCAAGGAAATCGTCGAGGCTGGTTATGCGCTGGAGCAAGGGGAATTTATGGAAGAAGTGATAGCCGTTGCAGTGCCGATCCATGATTATACCAGGAGCCTGGTGGGGAGCCTGGGCGTAGCCGGACCAGCGCACCGATTGACCAACGAAAAAATTCAAAAAGAGGTCGTTCCGTTGATTCTCAAGGGGGGGAGCGAGCTATCCAAACGTCTGGGATACCACGGCTAAAAATAGTTTTGAGTTCTTAGTCCTGAGTTTTTAGTTAGTTGAAGTCCTGACAACTCAGAACTCAAAACCCAAAACTCAGAACTGTCATTTCATCGCCCGCTCCACCAGCTCCATCACGTCCAACGTCTTGACCTTTTCATCCATACCCTTAGCCTTCAGACCGTCTTCCATCATGGTCATGCAGTAGGGACAGGAGACGGCGATGATGTCCGGGTTGGTGTCGAGCGCCTGCTGAACTCTGATGTAGTTGACTCTTTTGTCCTTCGGCTCTTCCATCCACATCCACCCTCCGCCTGCGCCGCAGCACATTGCATCGTGGCGGCAGTGCTTCATCTCCTGGAGCTCGGTCCCCGGTATCCCCTGGATCACCTCGCGCGGCGCGTCATAGACCTGGTTGTAGCGGCCGTAATAGCAGGAGTCGTGGTAGGTCACCTTGCCGGGGAGCTCCTGCGCCAGGGCGATTTTTCCTTCGCGGATGAGTTGCTGGACAAATTGGGCGGCGTGTATGACTTCGTAGTTTCCCCCGAACTGGGGGTACTCGTTTTTTAGCGTGTTAAAACAGTGCGGGCAGTTGGTGAGAATCTTTTTGACGCCGTATTTTTCCAAGATCTCGATCAGGCTCCGCGCCATCGTCTGGAATAGGTATTCGTTGCCGATCCTGCGTGCGGTCTCGCCGTTGCAGAGCTCTTCCTTTCCTAGAATGGCAAATTTGACCCCTGCCTTTTTGAGGATCTTGACCGTTGCCAGGGTAGTTTTTTTGCTGCGGTCGTCAAAAGCTCCCGCACAGCCGACGTAATAGAGAAATTCCGCGTCGGGATGTTCCGAGATCCGCGGCACCTCGATCCCTTGAGCCCACGCGTCGCGATCTTCCTGGCTGATGCCCCATGGGTTGCTCTGGGTCTCCATCCCTTTGAAGGTGCGATTCAGCTCGGACGGAAAACGGGCCTCTTCCTGAACCAGGTAGCGCCGCATATCCACGATCTTGTCCACATACTCGATGAGGACCGGGCAGGCCTCCTCACAGGCGCGGCATGTGGTGCAAGACCAGAGAACGTCGTCGTGAATGAGAGTTTCGCCGACAATGGGCGGGGGAGAGAGGAGCTCGTTTTCCCGGCTATAGAGGTAATCACGAAGATCGAGCAGGAGCTGGCGCGGGGCGAGGGGTTTGCCGCTGGCCGTGGCCGGACAGGCTGAGGAACAACGCCCGCACTCGGTACAACTGTACATGTCCAGAACCTGCTTCCAGGTGAATTGATCGATGCGCGAGGTTCCATAGTTTTCGGTCTTTTCCAGGTCCATGAAGCGTAGAGCCCCCGCCGGCTCCAGCTTGCGGAAAAAGACGTTGGGGATCGACGTAATAATGTGGAAGTGCTTCGAGCGCGGCAGCAAATTTAAGAAGGTAAGGATGATAAGGATGTGCGCCCACCAGGAGAGAGCGCCGGCTATTTTAGCGGCGTCGGGGTCGATCCGGCCCATGAGAGAGCCCACGGCGCTGCCGATAACGGCCCACCTTTTCTCGCTGAGAATCAAGGGGTCGGACTCTGTGGCGAAGCGGGCTGCGTCGTAGAGGAAGTCCGTCACCATCAAGCCAAAGATCAAGAAGAGGATGACCAGGGCTTCCCAGTGCGACTGGCCGGCGAGTTTACTCTCGGCCGGTTTGAAACCGTAAAGTCGAGCGGGATGGGAGAGCAGCCAGCGATAGAGCGCGATCAGCACCGCCGCTATCACTCCGGCCTCTACCAGGTCTTTAAGCAGGAGATAGGGTCCTCCCAGCCCATCCGGGTGGAGTCCGGGAAGATAAAATTTGGGATCGTAGCCCTGAACGAAAAGCGAGAGGGTGCGCGCCGAGACGACCATGAAACCCCAAAAAATTAAGAAGTGCATTAAGCCCGCGGGCTGCTCGCCGAGCAAGAATTTTTTTTGGCCAAAGGCGTAAACCAGGACGCCCTTAATTCTCTCTCCAATCCGGTCAAAGCGGTAATCGGGTGGCGCCGCCTGGAGGAGAATAAAACGGCGGTAAAGGGTATAACTGAAAAGGCCTACGCCGGCGAGTAAAACCAAAGTGAGGAGAAAAGGGGTTATCATATTGGGAGGTGACAATATTTGCCATATGTCATATTAGAGTTATTTTCAAGGAGATAGCGGCATGAACCGTACCGGGAGCAAGCGGCTGGGGATTATTTTTCTTCTCTCTTTATGGATGGGTTTTCTTGCGTGCTCTTCCTCGCCCCGTGTCATTATCTCGACAAAGAGCGGCAAGGAGCTTGTGCTCAAGGTGGAGGTTGCCGACACGCCGGCAAAGAGAGAGCTGGGACTACAATATCGGCGTGAGCTAGGGGAGGACCAGGGAATGCTGTTTCTATTCCCCTTTGAAGGGGTTCAATCCTTTTGGATGAAGAATACGCCTCTTCCTTTAGATATGATCTTTATCGGCAGCGACTTGAGGATAGTAGGGATTATTCACCAGGCTGTCCCTTTCTCGACAACTTCGCAATCCGTATCAGCTCCCAGCCGATTTGTCCTTGAGGTCCAAGGCGGCCTCTCCCGGCAAAAGGGGATAGAGGCAGGCAACTCCGTTCGCTTCGAGGGAGTCTCCCTAGACGGGGTCAGGGAATAGTTACTCGCTACCGGTTATTAGCTATCCGAATAACGAGTACACGAGTAACGAATAACGAAATTCAGATTTCTTTAAAGAAGTAGGGCTTTAAAACTCTCAGCCGCTCCTCGTAGGAATCGGGATAGAGGAACCAGAGGGTGGCCGAGATGCTGCTGATCAGCGAGTTGCCATCCTGCGGCGTAAAGCACATACCGATGACTTCCCGGTCCCCCTTCAACGTCAGGGTGCGGGATGGGATGACGGTCTGATTGAGGATGCGGCCGAAAATCCCGTGGTCCCGACCGAAGGAAAATACCGCCGCCGACGACTTCTTGTTGGTCAGGGCGATCCGCCCGTTGCTCTTGAGCCGGCGCATCACTTCGTCCATCCCCAACCCCCGGCGCAGCTTCAAGTCGAAATGGATCGTGTGCATGTATTGGGTGTTGAGTTTCAGGGCCGAAGAGAAAATGTCCAGGTCCAGGTCCAGGGTCTTGAACAGGTAGTGCGCGTCCCTGCCCTGATGCGTGCCGAAGCGGGGATCGTCATGTTTGCCTACTTCCGGCGCCGGAATGAATTCCCCCTCCTGACTCAAATCGTTGGCCCGGCGCATGCAAACGAACCGTCCCTCTTCGAGGTTATCCTCTTTCTCGGGACCCAGGGCGATGGTGTCGATCAAAACCGCCAGGTTATGGGTGTTGCAGCTCACCACCTGCACGAATTGGTCGCTGCCTTTTTTTAGCGCCTTGTCGTTAATCCCCCGCGCATACATCTTGCCGAAGCCATACTCGCTGCCCTGAGCGATGAATCCACGGCCATTTCCCGTGTAGCGCTTGTAGTACTTCTCCTTGTTCTCGTTTCCCACCGGGGTGCAGTCAATGACCACATTGGCCCGGTCGATTGCCTCCTCGGCCTCATAGTGGGGCTCCATCCCCATTTCCTTGAACTTCTGCCAGCGCTCCTTGTCGACGCAGAGCTTTGCCCCCTTTTGGCCAAGGACGTTGACTTTGGAGCGGTCGGTCAACAGGGGAGTCCGTTTATGGAAGGTCACCTCGTCGATGCCAAAGGGTTCACGGAAAGTGGAAAGAATGCCGATCAGCGGCTCCCCAATGGTCCCGGTTCCTACTACATGCACAATCTTCTTTGACATAGCTCCGATTTACTCCTCGGATAAACTGGAACGACCTCTCGATGAGTTCGTTCGAACTCCGCCATAGCTATACTATACTTTCCGACCGAGGAAAAGAGAATTTAGGCGCCGACATCTTTAACAATGGAAGACTATTGTGATAGAAAAACCATGGAGCAGGATATGGCACAGGATATTATTCGCGCAGAGTCGTTTTTCGACCGCCGCTTCGGCATCAGCTCGCGGGATCTGGAGAAGGTCCTGGCCGGGGCCTTGGAAAAAAAGGCGGACTACGCCGATCTCTACTTCGAGTACCGGGTCAACGAGGCGATCACTTTAGAAGAGGGGATGGTGAAAAACGGCTCGCGCTCCACGGCAAATGGCGTCGGTGTCCGGGTATTGGCGGAGTCGAAGACCGGTTATGCCTTTACCGATGACATTACCATAGAAAATCTCGCCTTAGCGGCTCATACCGCTCAACATATCGCACATCATCGGGAATCGCTGACGCCGATTCCCGTGGGCGAAAAGGGGAGTCGTGCGCACGATCTCTATCCGGTGAAGACGCAGGTCACCGAGGTTCCTTTGGAAAAGAAGATTGCGTTGCTTCACGAGATGGACCGTCTCGCCCGCAATATGGACCCGAGGATCAAAAATGTGTTTGTCTCGCTGGCAAGCGAGCACAAGGTCGTGCTGATAGCCTCTTCTCAGGGATGGGTTGTGGGAGATATCCAGCCTCTTACCCGCCTCAATATTACCTGCATTGTCGAACAGGAGGGGAACCGCCAGGTCGGCAGTTACGGCGGCGGCGGGAGGGTAGAGTTCGATTTTTTTACCGGGAAAAAAGATTATGAGCGCTATACCCGCGAGGCGGTGCGGCAGGCGCTTCTCAACCTCGAGGCCGCGGCGGCCCCTGCCGGCATGATGGATGTGGGCCTGGGGCCGGGGTGGCCGGGGG